>JABAOH010005389.1_pt3 | contig 16262 bp, 13 predicted proteins | sample 7062181 | NCBI WGS metagenome assembly JABAOH01 (sample SAMN14538630, study PRJNA623070) | marine sediment metagenome | biome: marine biome [ENVO:00000428]; feature: marine pelagic biome [ENVO:01000023]; material: deep marine sediment [ENVO:00002113]; isolation source: pool of 5 deep marine...
CAGAAAGTCACTCTCCGGGTAGAGCACGGTCGCCTGTCCGAGGATTGTCTTATACTTTGGATAAACGTGGGCAAAGGTTCCAAAGCCCGTGCCGAAGAGCGGAAAGTCGAGGAACATCCTCCACACGTCGCTCCAGATCCGTAGTCTTCCTTGAACGTTTGAATCCTGAAGCAGATTTTCCAGAGTCTTTACCTCCGCCTGGAAAGGGACAAATCCCAACCAAAAGAGAAAAAGGGCGACAAATAGCCCGGTCACAAATCCGACACCGACCACCCAACGCCATCCCCCTTTGACTGAGAGCACCGCGACCATAAAGATAATCGAACCTGTCATAGCAAAAATCCCTCCCCGCGAGAGGGAGAGAAAGAGTCCTGAAACCATGAGGACCAGGGCTAAGAGAATAAAAAGGGCTGCATGAAAATCTTCCTCGTTGAGACGCCCCAGATAATCCCTCGGTGTCCGGCCCCTGCCCCAGCCAATTCTTTCGATCTGTCGAACAAAAAGAGCCACAGCTACGGGGATAATTAAAACCACATACCCGGCAAAGTGATTCGGATTGACATAGGGTCCAAAAAATGAGTTGTCGGTCTTGAAAACCGGCTCCCACAGGCCATATATCCTATCGGCTCCGATGAACCGCTGAAACATGCCGACAATGGAAGTCAAACTCCCCATAAAAACCATGAGATAGAGCAAACGGAGGAGCCTCGACCGACTGTCAGTCCAAGCCAGGATAAGGTAAAAAGCACCGGCATATGCCAGAATTTTNNTTTTTTTGATTCTCTCGCTTGCCTTTGTAAATCCTCACCCGCCTCTCCTCGTCCCAGCAACACCCTGTCTCCGGAATTCAGGAGCCTCAGGTCCCTTCTGCGACCCATCTGTTCAGCGGAGGAGGGAGATTCACGTGAGTTTTTATTGCTTCCATACCCGTCCAAGGTTTCGCAATAGAGTCGATAGGTTTGAGGTGATATTGTCCTGAGTATCACCGGGGGCATGGGCAGCATCTGAAATAAGAGCAATCCAACAAAGATCCCAAAGGGCAGGTAGAAAGAAGGCCTACCACCTCCACACTTCGGCCTTGCGCCTTGCGCCTTGCGCCTTCTCTCAATCAACCAAACTATCAAAAGAGAAAAACACACCAATTCCACGATACTGAAGGCCCACGGGTAGACCGCTCCAAAGGCCAAAGGCGGAAAGACGATCAGAAAGCAGAGGCCAGATCCGATGAGTGATGAAAATCGTTCGTTCAAAAAGATCCTCCCATACCACAGACCCCGCTTGCGAGATGGCAAGATACGTACCAAACATTTGTCGGGTATTACGAGTAGGTACACGAATTTAGACGCCATGTATCTGTGCTCATACCTCCCTCTGTAAGATTATTCGTCTCTCACCACCCGTTCGTTTCTCTCACTCGAGGGATAGAGTACACAGAGAAATGCATTTGTTCATTTGCCGGGAGACGACGGCAAATGAAAATCACTCGCCCCTGTGGACCAGGAATTTTCCGAAGGGTGAAGCTTTCTTCCTGATCTTCCTGCTTTTGGCTGGATTAGAAAGGGGAGAGAGATCTTACCTGTTCTTCGCGTCCCGACCCATCCTTTTGTAGACGAGACCGCCACAGCAACGCGAACAATAATAGACTCCCGTAGTAACTGGAAGGAGATCTCTGTTTTCTTCCAGAGGGTTGAACGAATCGTAGTCTCTACTCAATAAGAGAAAGTCTCTGGGCGTTAACCAGCCTGAGAATGTCAAAAAATTGTCATGGGCTTTAAAAGGAAGGGGTAAGTTCTGTATGATATGGGACAGGAACAAGGGAGATGAAAAATGGGAACGCGATTAGTGGTTTTCTACGACTATTTGTGACCCTACGCTTACCGGGTGGTTACCTGGTTGGAAAGTATTAAGACGGAGGTCGACGGTGGGATCTTGATCGACTGGAAGACATTCTCACTCGATCAACAGAATAGCCAGGAGGGTCCGGATTTTAGGATGTGGGAACATCGGGATTACGCCAGTCGGGGAGTCCGGGCGCTCGTGGCAGCAAAGGCCGCAAAAAACCAAGGAGAAGAAGCCTTCTTCAGGTTTCATCTTGCCGCGTTTGAGGCCAAGCGTGATGAAGGTAAGGACATCGCTCATGGGAACACGCTTATCGACACTGCCAGAGACGCCGGCCTCGATTTGGTCCGTTTTGAAGAAGATATGGACAAGGAGGAAACCTGGCAGGCTGTTGGAAAAGACCACATGGAAGCTCGGGAGAGATATGACGTCTTCGGAGTTCCCACTCTGGTCTTCGGAGAGGGGCAAGCTGTCTTTGTTAAACTCGAGTCGCTTCCGAAGTCGAAGGAAGATTGGGTCTCTCTTTTTGAGTTCATTTCTGATATGGCGGTAAAAAGGCCTTATCTCCTTGAACTGAAGCGCCCCTGACTTTCATCGCCCAAATGTCACCACAGAGCCACAGAGATCACAAGGTTTACCTTCTTTTTATCCAATCGGGAGACGGCGATTGGATAAAAAACAGAACTTTCGGGTTAGCATGCTATAAACCAAATTTGTCCACTTCGGGCGGACGTGCGGTTTTGATTCGTCCCTCTCTCACGACAAATCAAAATGGTGAGTTTCTCCGCCTCCTCTGTGCCTCTATGGTGCCCTAACAGCGCCTGTGAGGGAGGACGAAGCTCTCACCCGTGTGTCCCAGCAGTCCATGCGGCGGGAAAAGGTGCTAAGGTGTGCTTTTTCCCCGGCCATACCAACGGGCAAGGCGGGATGGGGAGACACCCAGATAATAAGCCAGGGGTAGGGTGTAGTTGATGAGCGTTGCGCGCACAATGCCGATTTTTTCCCAGCGACGAGCTGAAGTCAGGATCGAAACAGGACCGGTGACAATGCGGCCCAACCGGCGAAGCCGCCGGACCATTTCAAAGTCCTCCATAATCGGCATATAGGGAAACCCGCCGATCTCCCAGAACAGATCGGCTCTCAGGAAGAGTGCCTGATCGCCATAGGGGAGCTGCAGGCGTCGAGAGCGGAAGTTGACGAGTTTTTCCAGAAGTCTAAGCCCAAAGAGGTCCCCGTCCACACCCATCCGAAAAGCTCCCGCCACGACGCCAGGCCGCGCCAGGATCTGATGGATGTAAGCGTCGAATCTTCGGGGCAATCTCGTGTCACCGTGAAGAAAGAGAAGTATGTCTCCCATGGCTTGGGCCGCTCCGGCGTTCATCTGCCGCGCCCTTCCTGGGGATGAGATCACAAGCTTCGCCCCGCAGGACTTTGCAGTCTCGAGGGTTCCATCCTGGCTCCCCCCATCGACCACGATGACTTCAACATCTGGAACTCCCTGCGTGCTTGCCAGGGTCTCTGCAATATGATCTCCCTCATTGAGCGTCGGGATGATAATGGAGATTCTTTTTCTCTTTCTAACAGGCGTGAGAGGTTTCATCCAACTTTCGAGATGACAACACGGTCAAGCAAACAAAGACGAAACTCGAAGTACGAAGCACGAAACAAATGCAAATGCTCGAAATTCAAATGACCAAAAAACCACCCGAAGCGCGACGTCACGCTGACCCTGCATAAAATCATAATGCAACCCCAAAAAATCGAATCTTAGTCGGACAAATATGGATTGGAATCGGGATTGGGATCCCTTCCTGCTGTCCCCTCATCGAGCATCCAAAGGGTTCTCCCTTCGGGTCGAACCATGGCCGCCGGATACAATCGACGTGCCCTTTCGGGGTCATCCAGAATCGAACGGATCACGTCTCGCTTCTCTGCCCCAGATACGAGGAAGAGGACACATTTGGCTCTGTTAATAACTCGCAGAGTCAACGTCACCCGTGGGACCGCTGGAGACCCATGGGGTTTCTTCACTGCTGCAACCCACCTCTTCGTCTCCCTCAGGGCTTTGTCTTCTGGAAAGAGCGAGGCAGTGTGGCCATCTTTTCCGATCCCGAGCAGAATGAGATCAAAAGTCGGAAACCGACTGCTCTCGGCTGCCGTGGCCTGCCGACCATCGACTTCGACTGACGAACCGAAAAACTCCCGAAGATTTTTTTCATAGGCTTCTGCTGCCTTTTCCGGAGGTGATACCTCTGTGGGCACGGGATGGATATTTTGGATGGGCAAGGGTGCCCTGGAGATCATGGCGCGAAAAGCCATCCCAAAGTTACTCTCAGGATGATCTCGGGAGACGCATCGTTCGTCTCCCCAAAAAAAGTGAATCCTAGACCAGGGCATTCTCCTGCCAAGAGGTGGCCGTGTCAGGTTTTGGTAGAGCAGCTTGGGAGTTTTGCCTCCAGCGAGTGCCACCGTAACTGTGCCTCGTTGCGCGACCCATTTTTCAATCGAGGTGCAGACGAATTCCGCGGCCATCCGGCTGAGGGTCTCGAGATCTCGATAGCGCTGCACTTCCGGTTTCATTTTTTGTTCAGATTGGCTTCAGTTCAGGAAGTATTTCTTCACCGCCGAGGCACAGCGGGCACAGAGAGCTTTTCTTTTTGCCCATCGGGAGACTGCGATGGGCAAAAAACCGCCATAGGGGGAAAGCTTTGTTCTCTAACCAATAGGGCTGATACTTTTCGTTTGCCGCCGTCTCCCGGCAGACGAAACGAATTACATCTCTGTGTCCTCCGCGTCTCTGTGGTGATTACATATTTTCCGCAATGATATCAAGGTCCCTCAGTAGAGGAACCAACAGGACTCGATTCTTCGCATGGTTCGGAAATGGGACCTGACCTCAGGTCACGATAGACCCGACTCAGGTGAAACCCGCGCCTGCCGCGCAGGCATAACAGTGATCGGAGAGGGCAATGGGGACTCCTTCTTTGGGAGGGGCTCCCATCTCAGAAACGTGAATTTTCCGACCATCCATTGGGAGCCCATCGGCGAGGTTAAAATCACAATCATAAAGATATCCATCCCAGGAGACAGAAACGAGGGTTCGACACATGAGTCCCTCGACCGCCTGAGGATTGAAGTGGGAAGCGAGTTTCTTTATATACGCGTCATAGTTGCCAGAACGCTTGAGCCACGATCGAAACCTTCCAAGCGGAGCATTGGCAAAGGTGAAGAGATGGTTGAAGACGATGTCCCACCTTCTTTTCAGCTCCGTGCGAAATCGCTTTTCGGCCTGGCCCTGACGGGGGGGAAGAAAAGCACCAGTCGGGTTTGAAACCAAGTTGAGTTCCAACCCGGAATCCTCCTGGCCATAGCCGAGCGCGTTCAGCCTTCTCAGGACGGTAATCGATTCCTCGAACGTCCCCTCCCCTCGCTGAGACTCTAACTGTGTCAGATCGAGAGAGGGAAAAGAAGCGACAATCCCGACCCTGTTCTTCTTGCAAAACTCCATTAAGGATTCCCCTTTGCTGTCATGGAAGGCAGTGAGATTGGAACGAAGCATGATCTGCGGAACAAGAGGCATGAGCCTTTGGATGAGTTCGGTGATGTGAGGATTCAGTTCGGGTGCTCCACCGGTGATGTCCGCAATTTCGAATTTGCATCGCCGCACAAAGGCCACCACAGCTCCCATCGTCTCAAGACTCATGACTTCCTTGCGGCCGGGCCCAGCGTCCAGATGACAGTGACGGCATTTCTGATTACAAAGAAGGCCGACGTTGATCTGGAGTATCTTGGCTTGATCCCGAACGAGCTGAAGCTCTCCTCTGCTCAGGCACTGAGAAAAAGGCTCAACACCATTGGACGCACATTCAAAAGTCTCATCTTTCCTCAGGAATGAATGCTCGGTACGCACGTTTCTTTCCTCGATCCTTTTCACATTGACAGCTTTTCGGCAGCCTGACGCATCTGAACGCCATGGACGAGGGAGGCTCCTCCCCGAATAGCACACGCCACGTGAACGGCCTCTGTCATTTCACCCACACTCGACCCCTTTTCGAGACAGGCTTGTGTATAAGCATCAATGCAATAAGGGCACTGAATCGCATGGGCCACTGCCAGAGCAATCAGCGATTTCTCCCTTTCGGTGAGAGCCCCCTCCTCAAATACGGTGTGATAGTAGTCGAAGAACTTCCTCGCGAGATCAGTGGCTTCCTCCCCAATCTCTTCGAACTTTGGGAGATCATGGGGGTTATAGTAAGACTCCATCGTTACACCTCCTCGCTTGAAGATTCAAGTTTGGTCAACGCCTTTAAGAAATAAACTGCTCGAGCTCGTCCGAGCTCAACGGCCCCCAACTCCCGGACGCATAGAAACGAAGCCGCTTGCCCGGGTCTGGACACTGCTCACACTGATCTATTATGGGTGTAAGAAAAGACCAAGAGAGCTCGACCGCGTCCTGACGCCAGAAAAGCATGTGATCGCCCTGCATACAGTCCAGGAGGCACTTTTCATATGCATCGAGGCGGGGGCCCGCATAGTTCTCATGGTAATCGAAATCCATGGTCACTGAACGGAGACAGAATGTCGCCCCTGGATTCTTTGTCTGAAAGGTGAGCTTGATTTTCTCATCCGGCTGGATACCCAGGGTCAAACGATTGACCGCGATATGCTCACCGAGAACCGGACGAAACATGGAATGGGGAACCTGCTTGAACTGGATCACAATCTCAGTCGACTTCCTGGCCAGTCTCTTTCCAGACATGAGATAGAAGGGAACGCCCTGCCAGCGCCAGTTGTCCAGAAAGACCCTCATCAGGGCAAAGGTCGGTGTCACGGAGTCCGAACTCACGCGAGGTTCTTCTCGATATCCTGGAACCTTTTCGCCCCCGATTCTTCCAGGGCCATACTGACCCAGGATGAGGTCTTCATCGATTTTGTCGAGATTCAAAGGCCTGAGGGCCTGAAAGACCTCCAGTTTTTCGTCTCGGACTCGTTCCGCCTCAAAAAGAGAGGGGGGGTCCATAGCCGTCAACGCGAGAAGCTGCATCATATGGTTCTGAAACATGTCCCTCAAAACACCCGCCTCTTCGTAATATCCGGCCCGATGTTCAACACCGATGGTTTCGGCCGCGATAATTCTCACATGATCGATATAGGACCGATTCCATAGCGGTTCAAAGATCGCATTGCCAAAACGAAAGACCAGAACATTCTGGACCGTTTCCTTGGCCAGGTAATGATCAATTCGGTAGATCTGGTGCTCCTTGAAGCTTTTGTGAAGGGTCTGATTCAGTTCAACAGCCGTTTCCAGGTCCCTGCCGAACGGTTTTTCGATCACGATGCGGGACCATCCATTCCCATTTTCCCCCTCAACGGAAAGACCGGCTTGTCCCAGCATTTCAGCAACGGTCTGGTAAAGGGACGGGGGGAGTGCGAGATAATAGACTCTGTTGCCCTCTGTCTTGTGGTTTTCATCCGTTTCTCTGAGAACAGTGGCCAGTTTCTCATATGATGGAAGGGAATCGTATGTGACGGGCTGGTAGGCTAGAGCTCTGACAAATTCCGACCATTTTGAGGTGTCACCAACCTCGACTTCTTTGACAGCGCGCTCCATCGCGTCTTGGAAATCCTCTCGAGTCCACGTTTTGCGACTGCACCCAACCACAGCAAAACGATTGGGCAAGCCGTGATTTCGATAGAGGTTATAGAGGGACGGAACGAGTTTTCTGGCTGTCAGATCTCCCGATGCTCCGAAGATAACCACCGTACAGGGATCGACCGGTGTGTCGATCACGCAGGCTTGGGCGCGTACGCCAAGGTCTCGAGCGTGACCCTTGGCAAAGATATCCCCCTCTTGGTTTCGGTTTTTATCCCCCCTGTCCATAAGTCATCCTCTCTGTGGTGCAAGGGCAGCGAGATGATTCATCAACAATAGCCGAAGCGTTGTTTCCGTTATTAGGTCTTCTCCACCCCATTCCGTCTAAAGCGTGGCTTTTTCTCACCGACAATTAACCAGCGCGTATTCTATTTTATTTGTCTCCTTTGTCACCAGACCGCGCCACGGCATGGCCACCAAACTCCCGGCGAAGGGCGGCGATGACCTTATCGGAAAAGGTCTCTTCTTTTCTAGAGCGAAACCTCTGTAAGAGTGAGAGGGCAATCACTGGAGCGGAGACACCTGTCTCGATGGCCTGCTGAACCGTCCACCGACCCTCTCCAGAGTCTTCAACATAGCCCCGAATGTCCGAGAGTCTTTCGCCTTTGCTGAAAGCCGTTTCGGCAAGCTCAAGAAGCCAGGAGCGAATGACACTACCCTGGTTCCAGAGATGGGCAATTTCAGCATAGTCGAAGGATTTGCTGTACGGAGACCCTTCGAGTATTTCGAACCCCTCTCCGTAAGCCTGTAACATGCCATACTCAATGCCATTGTGGACCATCTTCACGAAATGTCCGGCGCCTGTGCCGCCACAGTAAAGATACCCATTCTCAGGGGCCAGGGTTCTAAAGATCGGCTCAAGGTGTTCGTATGTCTCCTTATCGCCACCCGCCATCAGACAGTACCCCACTTCCAGACCCCAAATGCCTCCGCTCACACCGACATCCATAAAGCCAATGCTCTTTTCGGCGAGGAATTCAGCGCGACGAATATCATCTTTGTAGTAGGTATTACCGCCGTCGATGACAATATCCCCTGGAGCAAGGACCGCCCTGAGCTGGCTTATATGCTCGTCAACAGCCGGCCCAGCCGGAAGCATCAGCCAAACCGGCCGAGGAGGTGAGAGCTTCTCGGCCAGCTCTGACAGCGAAGAGATCCCAACTGCTCCTTCTTTCTCAATCTCCTTTGTCTTGTTCGGTGTCCGATTGTAAGCGACGACGTGGTGGCTACCCCCCAGAAGCCGCCTCGCCATGTTCATGCCCATTCGCCCTAAGCCAATCATGGCTATTTGCATTGGTTGTCCCTCCCAATATCTCGGTTGTCAGTTGTCAGGGGCCGGTTTTCAGCTCCCTCAACTCTCCTGAGTCCCTTGCAGCAAAATTCATTACGACCAAGCAGGTTTGCTCTTTTCCATTCTTCTGACACCCGACAACCGACCCCAGGCAACTCTTGAATCAATATAAAAAGGCCTTCTCTAGTTGATTCAAACCTTTCGCCACGTCACCTTTTATATGGAACCGAATCAGGCGCCTTTTCCGTTCGGCGAGCACCTGATAATCCCCCAGGGCCTGTGCGGCGATGAGAACCCCAAATGTGTATCGCTCACCGGGAATGGCGACATCGGTGTCTGGTTTGTCCGTAATCTGAATAAAAAGGCCTTTGTTTCCATCACCCTTATGCAATTGACCCGTGGAATGCAGAAATCTCGGACCATAACCGACCGTCGTGGCGATCTTCAGCCTGTCCCGCAACTCAAGCCGAATCCTCTCCAGAACCGCATCCGTCTGATCGGTTCGAGAAACATAAGCCGTCAGAGCCAGATAGTCGCCAGGATTCGTTTGCTTGAGAAAATCCGCGAGTCTCCCATCAATCGAGGCGCCGTCTCTGCCGCCATAAACCTCGATGTCACCTTCGACGACAACGGGCTTATCAGCGGGAAGACTTCCGGTTTTCTCAAAGGCCGTCATTGACTCGCGTGCCTTGACCTTAGCTGCCTCGACGTTTGGTTGGTCAAATGGGTTGATACCGAGAACCGTCCCGGCCGCGGCTGTCGCCATTTCCCATCGGAAAAACTCGGCGCCCAGATCCTCCTTCTCGTCAAGAAGAATCCTCAGGACGGGGTGTCCGGCCTCCTCAAGTGCATCAAATCCTGCGTCCAGGTTGGCATTGTCGTCGCCATCCATTCTCAGGTACACGAAGAACCGATCCTGACCGTAACGGTCTGGCTCGGCGAGCCTCTCCCCAACGACAGGAAGGATCCCCTTGCCTTTTTTTCCAGTACTTTCAGCAATGAGCTGCTCCACCCAGACGGGAAAGGCGGCAATGCTTGGAGAAGAGAAGAATGTGATCTTATCCCGGCCTGCCAAAGCCAGCTCACCCATGGCGGCCCCGAGGGCCAACCCGGGATTGTCACCAAGGGGCACGCAGTAGTCCGTGCTGTGAACCATGGTTACCGCCCGGTCGAGTAGGGCATCGAGATTCATCCCGATGAGTGCTGCCGGAACGAGGCCGAAGTCGGTCAGGGCCGAGTAGCGACCGCCTACTTCTGGAGGTGACGAAAAGACACGGCGCAGCTTTTTCTCTCTGGCCATCACCTCAAGCCGGGATCCAGGATCGGTAATGACGACAAAATTCTGCCCCGGCTCATCTTTGACAGCACCAACAGCCTTGTAGAAGAATCTGAAAAAGGACAGGGTTTCCAGGGTCCCGCCCGATTTACTCGAAACGAGAAAAAGGGTCTTCGCCAGGTCAACAGCGTCAGCCACACGCTTCACTGATGCTGGATGGGTACTATCGAGGACGATGAGCGAGGGATACCCCGGCGCATTGCTGAATGTCTCCATGAAAACCTCGGGTGCGAGACTGCTTCCTCCCATCCCCAAAAGCACCACCTGTCCGAACGCCTCATCCTTCATCTCATCAGCGAAATTGGTCAACGTATCCAGATCTTCATGCATCACCTCTGGAATGGTGAGCCAGCCGAGGCGGTCCGTCAGATCTGAGGTCCGAGCCGCATCCTCGGGATTTGGCACCCAGACGGTACCATCCCTCCGCCAGATCCGACGTGCCACATTGGCTTCGGCCCACGACCTCTGGCGGCTCTCGACGACCTCAGCATAGCGACCCAAGTTGAAAATCTGCTTGCTGACCTCACCGGCGAGGATGCACTCTATCTTCTGTGCCAGGGTCTGCATGAGCGAGTCAAAGGGCTTTGCAAAGGCATCCACGCCCTCGTCTTTTAGCTGACGGGTGATGGCGTCTAGATCGACGCCAAGATTTTTCAGCGCCTCCAGTTCTCTGGTGGCCTCATCGAGGTTTTCGGATAGACTGAGCTTCGGAAGGCCGTGGTCTCGGAAGGCATCGAGCGTCGCTGGCGGCACTGTGGAAACGGTATCTGGGCCGATCAATTCCTCAACGTACATCACATCTCGGTATTGAGGATTCTTCACACCCGTACTCGCCCACAGCAGACGTTGCACATGGGCGCCTTGTTTTCCCAGAACTCTAAATCGCTCACTCTCATATGTCTCCTTGAACCGTATGAAAGCCGCTTTTGCGTTGGCGATCGCGATCCTTCCTCGGAGAGGAGAGTCCTCAGGTAGCAACTTGTCCACAGCCGTATCAACGCGGCTGACAAAGAACGAGGCAACTGAGGCCACTTTGCTGAGATCCCCTCCCGAACGGGCCAGATCCTCTAGACCAGAGATGTATGCCTCCGACACATCACCGAAATCTTTGAGAGAAAACATGAGGGTGACGTTGACATTTCTGCCTTCACCAATGAGTCTGGTAATCGCTGGTAGACCTTCGGCAGTTGCAGGCACTTTGACCATCAGGTTGGGCCGATCAATGGCGGCAAAAAGCCTCCTCGCTTCAGCGATGGTACCATCTGTATCATGGGCAAGGCGGGGCGAGACTTCCACCGATACATACCCGTCTAACCTGTTGGTTCTCTCGTATATGGGACTGAGCAAATCAGCAGTATGCTGGATGTCCTCGATAACCAGCCCTTCATAGAGATCTTCGGCATCTGCATGAGGATTCTCCCTGAGCACCGTAGCCATGGCCTCATCATAATCGGTGCTTCCCGCAATCGCCTTCGAGAAGATAGCAGGGTTGGAAGTCACCCCCAGGACCTCACCAGCATCGATCATTTGCTTCAACTCGCCAGAGGTCAACAATCCTCGCCGGATATTGTCATACCAGATGCTCTGACCCAACTTTTGGAGTTCGATGAGTGGGTTGCTCCCCATCTTTGTTCTCCTCTAATATCGTCTAATACGCCCGTTTTCTCTCACCCGAATTTCAATAACCTAAAGAACCGGGGTTGTGATTCACCGCTGAGACACAGAGACCGAGGAATCCTGCTTGGCGGCAGAGTCAAGTTCTTACCGAATGATGGATGATGCAGGACACCCCTTCAGTCCCCTGAGGGGAACGGATTTTTCCCCATGCCAGGAACCTTCCGGCATTGGAAAACCGGGTGTCAACGTCCGCTGCGGCTCTGCGATGGACAAAAGCCTATTGCCAAAGCATACTCCCTATCGTTTAGATTGTATAGGGCTGGATCGGTGAACCCTACATTTTCAGCCGGCTTGAGCGAAGTTACTGCACCCCGCATGCCCGACCTCTGAGATGGAAGAAGAACTTCAAACCCTTCCTTACTTTCTCTGAGAATATCTTCTCAGAGAGAAAAGTCCCAGCAACCTTTTTGTTGATCTCTCCCAATGTCGGGTACGGGTGAACCGCTGCAGCCAGTGTTGAAAGCTTGACCTTTCCGTTCACAACGGCCACCCATTCAGCGACCAAATCCCCTGCACGTGGGCCTAAGATCTGAATCCCAATCGGTTTTTCTTTTTCGTCCAGGAGCATCTTAATCTTTCCCACCCTTTCGCCCTCGGCAAGGCTTCGATCGTTGTCTTTGAACTCCTCTCTCCAGACCGAATACTCAACGCCTGCGGCTTTCGCCGCTTTCTCGTTCATTCCGACGCTTGCAAGCTCTGGGTCTGTATAGGTGCACCAGGGGAGAAAGGTGTAGTCGACCTTTCTGGGAAGATGAAAAATCGCATTGCTGACGACGATGCCCCCCTCATACCCGGCTGCATGGGTGAACAAATAGGACCCTGTGACGTCTCCGGCTCCATAGATATGCTTTTGAGTGGTTCTCAGTCTTCCATCGAGCTTGAGGCCTTTGCGATCAAAGCCGACGCCGATGTCTTCCAGCCCGAGTTTGGCTAGATTTGCCTCTCTTCCCATGGCGACCAGGATCATCTCCGCCTTGAGGCTCACTGTCTTACCTTCACCCGTCCGGATCACCACCTCCCGCTCATTCCCCAGGTCTTTTGTGCTAACAACCGAAGCATTGAGATAGAAATCCACCCCCTCTTCACGGAGCACATTCATCACTTGGTCTGCCATGTCTTTGTCTTCTTTGCTCAGGATCTGATTGCTTCGCTGGACCACAAAAACAGTTGTTCCGAGACGGCAGAAAGCCTGTGCCATCTCAGTGGCAATGGGGCCAGCTCCAAGAACAATCATGGATCTTGGCAACCTGTCGAGAGAAAAAACATCCTTGTTGGTGATATGCGGTGCCTTATCTAACCCCGGGATCGGCGGAATGGCAGGCGAAGAACCCGTGGCTATTACCCAAGTCTTTGCCGATTGGGTTTCCCCATTCAACCGGATCGTATGGTCATCAACAAATTTCGGGGTTCCAAATTCCACTCTGGCGCCGAGTTGACAGAATCTCTCCTCGGAGTCGTGCTTCTGAATGATGCTGATGACCGATTGAATCCGCTCTGCTACCTGTCGGAAATCCACCGGTTTAACCTCTACAGATGGTAAGCCAAATTGGTCGGCATGTTTCATCAAGTGATACACATGGGCGGTTCGGATGAGAGTTTTACTCGGAACACAGCCGAAATGGAGACAGTCCCCCCCGAGTTCCTTTTCTTTTTCCACAAGGAGGGTCTTCGCACCGAGCTGGGCTGCTCCCGATGCGACGGTCAACCCGGCCGACCCTCCACCCAAGATGCCGATATCAAAATCGTATTCTGCCATGACATCCTCCCTCACATGATGGTTTGGGCACTTGTCTTAGTGAGCACCTGATCCTCTCGGCTCACGTTGGCCCTTGCCGCAATCGCCTCACCTCCACCGTCTCGGATTTCTTTTGCGATCCGATCCGCTGGTTCTTGGCTGGACGAGAAATTCACACCGACCCGCGCGCCTGCAGCTGCCAGGGCTTTTGCAATGGCTTCTCCGATCCCCTAACTCGCGCCCGTGACGAGTGCGGCCTGATCCTTCCGAAGATTTTGCGGCCGACCTGGTGAGTGGTCACGAAAATCGTTTTCCATGGTTAATCCTCCCCCTTGATCTTTTTGATGATCTTGGGAATAAAGAGTGAGAATATGAAGAGCCCCACGGAAAAGAAAACCTTAAAGGAGATAAGCTCGCCCCAATTCCCGCTCGCCCAGACTTCTTTGAGGGTTCCAATGAAAAAGGTGAAAATGAAGGTTCCTACGATGATACCCAGTCCAGTACCGAAGAAATAATCCCAAAAACGAACCTTTGTCAGTCCCATGCCGAAGTTCATGGGAGTAAAAGGGAAGTAGACCAGCCGGAGATACAGCACCGTGGCTAAACCGTTGCGCTCGATCGCATCGTCGTACTTTTTCAACCGATCCCCAATCAAAGAGGCGGCAAACTCTCGCCCAAGGGTCCTCCCGATCCAGAAGGCAGCACTGGCGCCAGCCATCGCTCCCACCCACACATATACAAACCCCCAGTAAGCTCCAAATATGGCGGCACCCAGGGCAGTCAGAAGTGTTCCTGGCACAAAAAGGCATATTCCTGCGGTATAAATCAGCATAAATGCTAGAGGCGCCCAAATACCTGCAACTTCCAGGAAACGTCCCAGAGCCTCCTGGGTGAGGAAACCCCTCGCTGGAGTGAAGCGGATCACATAGATCGCTGCGATGATAAACAAGAAAAGGAACGAGGCTTTGATGATAGCGCCCTTACGAGTTTTTCTTGGCTGTTGAATTGGTACTTCCATATTTCTACCCCTGCACCTGGTCCCATCAGATCTTTCCCTTGTCCTCGTATGTCTTTTGTTTTCCCATGGATAGGGCAGGCCATTTAGCGCTTTCCCTCGAAGGTGGCTTATGGGGTTACAGGACAAAGCCCCGCCACCCTCTCGATTCACCCTCGGGGTAGGTAACGGCACCCAATGCCTCAGCCTGAAGAATGGGAAGAGATCAGGAAAGATATTGTGATCGAATTTCTCGGTAGCAGCGTTCTGTAGTATCCCCCAGACAGCGGATTCTGCATCATCTTAACCCTACGTCGCAATGTTTTATCTGGCTCTTTAACCTCTGAATTCCATCTACCTCCGCCAAACCGGAAAGAATCCATTTGCTCGTTACCGCGTTTAAAGCCCTTCTCCCCTAATCAATTCCTCACATTCAGCAATTCGAGCATTTTCCCTACGTCTGTTGTGGGGAATTCGCACTTGTAATTGAGACAGACATAGGCCGTGGCTTTTCCGTCGATCGACGTTTGATACCTCGTATAATCTGCGAAGCGAAAAATATCCGGTGATTCCACATCGGTTGGCCGGAGAATCACAATCTTGTTCGGGACAAACTCCTCCCGAAGCGCCTTTAACATCGCCCGTGTATCTCTTGCGGCGGAGTCACCCGCAATGATGACCTCATGGGAAGGCCCAATTCCAAAGTCAAGAGCCATCATGAACTGGGTAAAGGCAGATGGAGACTGATTTACCATCGCAGAAAAAGCACGTCCGATCTTCATCGCCCTCTCCTCAAAATCTGCATTGCCGGTAATACGCCCCAGACGCAGGAGGTTCAATGCAGCCACCGAATTGCCGGAGGGAATCGCACCGTCATAAATCTCTTTCTTACGAACCAGAATCGTCTCCCCATCGTCAGGACTGAGAAAAAATCCGTCTCCCCCGTCGTCCCAGAAGTGACGGAGCCCATCATCATTGAGCTGGAGTGCCGTCTCGAGATACCGGGTCTCGAAGGTTGTCTCGTAGAGTTCAATGAGACCCCATATGAAAAATGCATAATCGTCGAGAAGCCCATTTACTGCCGCCTCGCCATCTCGATACCGGTGGAAAAGCCTCCCGTCAGGTCTCTGTAGGTGACTGAGGATGAAATCCGTAGCTTGTTGTGCAGCCTCTGCATACCTCATTTCACCGAAGACCCGGGCACCCTTCGCCAAAGCAGCAATCATCAGACCATTCCAGTCCACGAGAATCTTATCGTCTTTATGCGGATGAATCCGTTTCTCGCGAGCCATGAAGAGTTTTGCTCGTGCCTCTTCCAGAGACACCCAGAGTTCCTTCTCGGACTTTTCGGGATCAGAGACGACCTCATCCAGCCCCTGGTCCAGGTGAAGAATATTTGTTCCTGTCTTTCTCCCTGTTGCCTCTTCGGTGAAATTACCTCCCTTCTCGACGTTGAAGAGCTTGAGCACCAGATGGGCCTCATCGGCTGATAGGATCTGCCTTATTTCCTCCTCTGTCCATACGTAAAATTTACCTTCCTCGCCCTCGCTGTCGGCATCTTCTCCCGAGTAGAATCCACCATCAGGCGCCGTCATATCCCGTAATACGTATGTGAATATCTCTTGTCCGGTTTCTCGGTACTCCTCTTTTCCTGTTGCCTGGTAGGCTTCCGTGTATGCCATCGCGATCATTGCCTGATCGTAGAGCATCTTTTCGAAATGGGGCACGAGCCATTTC
>JABAOH010004313.1_pt1 | contig 16255 bp, 14 predicted proteins | sample 7062181 | NCBI WGS metagenome assembly JABAOH01 (sample SAMN14538630, study PRJNA623070) | marine sediment metagenome | biome: marine biome [ENVO:00000428]; feature: marine pelagic biome [ENVO:01000023]; material: deep marine sediment [ENVO:00002113]; isolation source: pool of 5 deep marine...
CTCCTCTATCTGGAGCGGCAGCGGTTCGATCCCAAGACCAACCCGTTCCTCCAGCACGCCGATCACGAGCTCTTCCTGGCCCGCCGCGACGGCCAGGTCGTTGGGCGCATCTCCGCCCAGGTGGACCACGAGCACAACCGCTTCCACCAGGAGCGCACCGGCTTCTTCGGTTTCTTCGAATCGGAGGACGACCCGGAGACGGCCGGCGCCCTCTTCCGCGCGGCTGAAGGCTGGCTTCGGGAGCGCGGCATGGAGGCCGCCCGCGGGCCCCTCAGCTTCTCCATCAACCAGGAAGTAGGCCTCCTCGTGGACGGCTTCGACATGCCGCCAATGATCATGATGGCCCACTCCCGGCCCTACTACGCGCGTCTCATTGAAGGTGCGGGCTTCAGCAAGGTGATGGACCTCTACGCCTGGCGCTGGGACTGGGAGACCGTCCCGCCCAAGGCCCGCCGCGCCGTGGACGCACTCCGCGAGCGACCCGACATCACGATTCGCACCGGCGACATCCGCCGTTTTGATGACGAGATTGCCACCATCCTGGACACGTTCAACTCCGCCTGGAGCGACAACTGGGGCTTTGTCCCTGTGACGCCCGCCGAGGCCCACCATCTGGCGCAAGAACTGCGCCAGATCGTAGACACCGGTATGGTGATCATCGTGGAGGTGGAGGGGAAGACAGCCGGGGTGCTGCTGGTGGCGCCCAACATCAACGAGGCGATCCGGGACCTGCACGGACGCCTATTCCCCTTCGGCTGGGCCAAGCTGCTGTGGCGCCTGAAGGTGAGCCGCCTCAAGACGGGCCGTCTCATGATCCTGGGTGTCAAGAAGGAGTACCGCACCCGCCGTTACCTGGCCATGGCCTACCTCCTCTGCGACGAGGTCTACCGCGGCGCCACCCGCAGGGGGTATCGCATGGGCGAACTCTCCTGGACGCTCGAGACCAACACAGGCGTCAACACGATAATCCGCAATGTCGGCTGCCGCCTCTACAAGACCTATCGTCTCTACGAGAAGCCGCTCTCGCCATGAAGGTACTGGTAACCGGCGCCACCGGCTTCCTCGGCTCCCATATCGCCGAGCTGCTCGCCCGCCAGGGCCACACGGTGCGCGTCTTGGTGCGACACACCAGCGACCGCTCCTTCCTCCAGGGGTTCGAGACCGAAGAGGCCCTGGGCGACGTCACCCAGCCGGATACGCTCCCGGCAGCCGTAGAGGGCGCGGAGGCCATAGTGCACGCCGCGGGACTGACCAAGGCGCGCTCCGCTGCCGAGTTTGAGGCGGTCAACGCTCAAGGCACGGCGAACCTGCTGGCCGCTCTGGACCCCTCTCAGCCGCTCCGCCGCTTCGTCCTCATATCCAGCATCAGCGCTCACGGCCCCAGCGACGACGGCCAGCCCCGGCCGCCCGACGCCCCGGCCGCCCCCGTCACCACCTACGGCCGCAGCAAGCTCGGGGGTGAGGAGGCGGTTCGCTCCTGGGCTGGCGACCGCCGCCCCGCCACTATCATCCGCCCTCCTGTTATCTACGGCCCCCGTGACCGCGAGCTCCTGCCCTTTTTCCGCCTTGCGCGGTGGCGCCTCGCTCCCCTTCTCGGCGATGGCACGAACGTTGTCTCGTTCGTCTACGTGGAGGATGCGGCCCGCGCGGCTGTCCTGGCGGCCACCGCCGAAGACGATGCCCCCTCTGCCACCTACGCCCTGGACGATGGTGCGGTGCACACCTGGCGCCAGCTCCTGGCGGCGGTTGAAGAGGTCGTGGGCAGGAAGGCGCTGCGAATCCCCTCGCCGCCCTGGGCCTACGCCGCCGCTGCCTTCGTGAGTGAGCTATACGGCCGCCTGCGCCGTCAGGCCGTCATCTTCACCCGCGACAAGGTGGTCGAGATGCGGCAGCGCTACTGGGTCTGCTCCCACGACGAGATCAGCCGCGACCTGGGCTGGGAGCCCCAGGTGGGCATCGGTGAGGGCGCCGCCCTCACCGCCGCCTGGTACCGGCAGCATGGCTGGCTGTAGGATGACGGATGGGGACTGACATGCACATCGTCGTCGGCGCCGATCACCGAGGCTACGAGCTGAAGGACGAGATCGCGGCCGCTCTCCGCCAGGACGGGCATGAGGTGCTGGACGTTGGCACCAACAGCGCCGACTCTGTCGATTACCCGGACTACGCCCGCGCCATCGGCGAGGCGATCACGGACGGTCACGCGGAGCGGGGCGTGCTGGTCTGTGGCAGCGGCGTAGGTGCCAGCATTGCCGCCAACAAGATACGCGGAGTGCGGGCCGCCATCTGCCACGACACGTATTCCGCCCGCCAGGGCGTCGAGCACGACGACATGAACGTACTCTGTCTGGGCTCTCGCGTCGTCGGCTCGGAGCTGGCGCTGGAGCTGGTGAAAGCCTTCGTCGACGCTCGACTGCGGGACGAGGCGCGCTACCGCCGCCGTCTGGACAAGGTGGCGGAGATGGAGCGCCAGGGGCGCTAGAGCGCCGGCCCGGCTCTAGTCCAGGCGCTTGACGACGGTGGCGGTGCTCAGGCTGTCCTCCAGCTACCGGGGCGAGTCAGAGAAGTCGATGAACGCCACGGGGACGCCGCAGGTGCCGCTGGCGTTTACGCTGACGATGCGCCCGCCCTGGAGCGCGGCGTGGGGCTCACCCACCGGCAGGCCTCGGGCCTTGAGGTCCGCCGTCAGCGCATCGATGTCCGCGACCTCGAACGCCAGGCCGGCGATGGAGCCGGGCTGCGGCTCGGCGGGAGGCACACTGGGGCCGATTAACTCCAGGATCACGTCGCCGGGGCGCAGGAAACTGAACCGCGTGCCGCCCCGCTCAAACGTGCGCTTTGTCTCCATGCCGAAGTAGTCGCCGAGGCGTTGGCAGGCCGCGTCCACATTCGGCAACCGCAGCACCACGTGGTCGATCCGCCGGACAGCCGCGGCATCGGATGACCCGCTGAGGAGAGTGCGGTACGGCTCCACGACCTCCAGCACGACGCCGTCCATCGCCTCTGGGGCCAAGCGGCTCAAGCGGCCGGTAAACCCTTCCCGCGGCTCCACGTCCTGAAGCGGCACGCCCCTGTCTCGCAGGGCGACGACAAGCGCATTCATCTCGTTGGTGCGCAGTGCCACATGGTGCAGCCCTTCGCCCCGCCGCGCAATGTGCTGTGCGAACGGCGAATCGGCCGTCGTCGGCTGCACCAACTCCAGGTAGCTGCTGCCGGCGGCCAGGAGGGTCAGCCGCGCTCCCCGCCCTGGAGCCTCGGCCTCCCTGACGACGGGCAAGCCGAGGGCCTCGCCGTAGAAGCGCACCGCCGCTGCCATATCGCGCACGGCGATGCCCACGTGATGGATGTCGCTAATCATGCGGGATGCATTGTAGCACCGGGCAAGAGAAAGGGCCCGCCTTGGGCGGGCCCGCGGTCACCTTCGCGCCGCCTACGTCCAGCGGATGCGGTCCGGTTGCGGAAGGCCCAGAGGTAGGCGCTCCGTCTCCTCTTCCACTATCCGTCTGGCGCCCTCGTCGCCGACGGAAACGGCCCACTGGCTGAACACGGTCACTACCTGGGGGTCGAACTGGGTCCCGGCGTGGCGGAGGATTTCGTGCACGGCCTGCTCGTGGCTCAGGGTCTGGCGGTAGGGTCGCGGCGACACCATGGCATCGTAGGCGTCGGCGACCGAGAAGATGCGCGCCTCCAGGGGGATCTCGGCGCCCCTGAGGCCGCGGGGATAACCCATCCCGTCATAGCGCTCGTGATGGCAGTAGACGAGTTCCGCCGCCTCCTGCAGGTGATCCACCTGCCCCAGGATGGAATGGCTGAAATGAGGGTGCAGCTGCATCTCACCCCATTCTCCCGCGTCCAGGGGGCCGGGCTTGGTGAGGATCCCCTCATCCACGCGGATCTTGCCGATGTCGTGCAGGAAGGCGGCCCATTCTAGGTGATGCAGCCGCTCTTCGGCTAGCCCCAAGCGACGCCCCAACTCCAGGGAGAGCCGCGCTACCCGGTCGGAGTGGCCGCCGGTGACATCATCGCGCAGGTCCATCGCAGTCGTCACCACCTGGCGCAGCGAGCGGTAGTGGCGCTTCACCTCCTCGACGTAGAGGGCAGATTCCTCGTAGCGCGTGCCGAAGTTGAGAGCGTGGGAAGCGGAGACGAAGGCGAGCAGTCCCATCGAGCCCAGCAGCACGAAGGTCGCTGCGTAGTTGAACGGGGAGGGCTCCAAGGCCATGAGCAGCGCCGTTGTCGAGGCCAGGACGGTGACGGCGCCGATGAGCCACAGCCACCTGCTGGCCTTCTGTGGCAGCGGGTTGCGCCTGCTCACCCGTCGCGCGGATATGCGCTCCAGCCGCTGAAGACTCTCTGTAGCGTTTGCGTAGTGGCCGTTATCAGGCATGAACCTTCCTTCGTCTCAGATTTCACCATCAGAGACGCCATCGCCCACCGCGCCGTTACGGATATGCGCCGCCAACAGGTCAGAAGTTCAGCACAGACGCGGCCCCGGTCGCATCCCCCGGGGCCCTGAGTTGACAGCGGCAGCCAAATCTGGTTTCTTGACCCCGAAGCCGCGGATCAGGCTCGAAGAGAGGTGCCCCATGCACGATCAGCCCACCCAGGAACAGCTCCTTGCGTACTTCGCCGACCACGTTTCCCCTCAAAAGGTGCAAATGTATCGCTTGTGGGGGGTGGACTTCGTGCCCGGTCGACGGGAGGGCGTTCGCGTCTGGGACTACGACGGCAAGCGCTCCTGGATCGACTGTCGCAGCGCTGGCGGCGTGTTCAACCTCGGTCACCGGCCGCCCCGTATCATCGCCGCGCTGAGGGAGGCGCTGGACGAGCTGGACATAGCCGATCACATGCTGGCCAGCGGCTACCGTGGCCTCCTGGCCAAGCGGCTGGCCGAACTAACACCGGGCGACCTCCAGTACACCACCTTCGGCTCCTCCGGCGGCGAGGCGATCGACTTCGCCCTGAAGCTGGCCCGCGGCTACACCGGCAGGCCCGGCGTCGTCTCCGCCGAAAAGGGCTATCACGGCCACACCGGCCTGGCCCTGGCCGCCACCGATGAGTTCGGCTCCAAGTTTGGGCCCATGGCGCCCGGCTTTCACCGCGTCCCCTTCGGCGACTACAAGGCGCTGGAGGCCGCGGTCACCGACGATGTAGCCGCCGTCATCTTTGAGACGATCCCCGCCACCGCCGGCTTCCCGATTCCGCCCGACGACTGGTACCCCCGTGTCCGCCAGCTTTGCGATGAGCGCGGCGTAATCCTCATCCTGGACGAGGTGCAGGCTGGCCTGGGACGCACCGGACGCCTCTGGGCCTACGAGGAGTGGGGCATCTATCCGGACATCATGGTCTGCGGCAAGGGCATGAGCGCCGCCATCTACCCCGTCTCCACTGCTACCTATCGCCAGCAGATGCAGTCCTTCTTCGACGACAACGCCTTCGCCCACCTCTCCTCCACCGGCGGGTCGGAGCTGGGCTGCGTCACCTCCCTGGCCATGCTGGACCAGATCACGGAGCCGGGCTTCCTCGACCACGTCCAGGCCATGGGCCAGCGGTTCGAGGACGGGTTCGCGGCTCTCAGGGAGAAGCACCCCGCCGTGCTTAAGGGGCTGAACCGCCGTGGCCTTATGATGGGCGTGGTAATGTCCCGCGATGAATGCGGGATGCTGATGGCACGTGCCCTGGCCCACCGGGGCGTTATCGCCGTCTATGCCCACTACAACCCCTACATCCTCCAGCTCATGCCGCCGCTGATCATCCAGCCGGACGAGGTGGACGAGGTGCTGGACGCCATGGACGGCGCCCTGGCCGAGGTGGGGGAGTCCATAGGCGTCAGCGCCTAGACATCCAGGAGGCTTCACGGTGGATTTAGCCGACCTCTCAGAGCCGACACGCCGCTGGCTCGAAGCGGGACGGCACGTTGACGTAGAAGGCCTCCACATCTTCGTCTACGAGCGCGGCAGCGGACCGACCATCCTCCTGCTCCACGGCTTCCCAACGTCCTGCTACGACTGGCGCGGCGTCATCGATGTTCTCTCCCGCGAGCATCACTGCATCAGCTTCGACATGGTCGGCTACGGTCTGTCTGACAAGCCGGTCGCCTTCGGCTATTCGCTCTTTCAGCAGACGGATGTAGCGGAGGGCTTGGCTCGCGCCTTGCGGATCACGCAGGCTCACGTGGTGGGCCACGACGTGGGCCAGACGGTGCTCGCAGAGCTTCTGGCGCGCGAGGAAGAGTCACGGATGGCCTTCCGCATCCTCTCCTCCACGGTCCTCAATGGCAGCACGCTCAAGGAGATGGCCACCCTCACCCGGTTCCAGCGCCTTCTCGGCAACAATGAGACGCTCGCGCAGGCGATTACCATCTGCGAGAGTCTCGGCGCCAACTACGTTGAGGGCCTGAAGGGAATCATGAAGCGCCCGGATGCAGTGACGGACGAAGACGCCACGGTAATGCTGGAGCTGCTGCTCTATCAAGACGGCAACCGTCGCCTTCCTGCGGTCGCTGCCCACATGCGGGAGCGCTACCTTCACAAGGATCGCTGGCTCGGGGCGCTGAAGCGAACGAAGGCGCCGATACAGATCGTGTGGGCGGACGGCGATCCGGTAGCCAACATCGATATGGGCCGCGCCATGAGCAAGGAGATCCCCCAGGCGCGCTATACGGAACTCTCCGGCATCGGACACTTCCTGATCATCGAGGATCCGGTGTCGGTGGCAAGACATATCTCGCGGTTCATTCGATCCGTCCCTTGCTGAGGGCATCGCGATGACGTCAGACGTGGCCGAATTCGAAGCGCGGGTAGAGCCGCGGCAGGCTCTGGCGGGGCTGGGCTACGCCGAAATCTCGGAGCCGCAGCGCGTGAAAGGCGGCTGGGACACGCTGCTGTGGCGCTTCGGCACCCCGGACGGCCTGGAACACACCTTGCGGGTGTTCGTCTTGCCCAGCCGAGTGGAGATCGCCTGGCGGGAGCGCATCGCCCTTGAGGCGTGCGCCCGGGCCGGACTGCCGGCCCCGCGCGTCGAAAAGGTCGGCGAGGTGGAGGGGCTCCCAGCCCTCGTGCTGTCCTGGTGTCCAGGTCGTCCCATCCTCTCTTTCATCGAAAAGAAGCCGTGGACGCTGTGGCGCCTCGGCCGCCTCTTCGGACGAACTCAGGCGCAGTTGCACGCCGTCGAGCCCCCCGCGGAGTTCGCGAAGGCCGCCCCGGACGATTGGCTGAAGCGTGTCCCGGCGAAGTACGCTGACCTTGCCGCCCACGCGCTGTCCCTCAAGCTCTCCACGTCCTGCTTCATCCACATGGACTTCCACCCCATCAACCTCGTCAGCGACGGGACCAGCGTTACTGGAATCCTTGACTGGTCGTATGCTGCCGCTGGCGACCCCCGAGCCGACCTGGCCCGCACGGAGATCACCCTGCTGGCGGCACCGATACCACCGGGGCCGTTTCGCCCGCTGCTGAACCTGGCCCGAAACCTAATACTGCGGGCCTGGCGCTCCGGCTATCAGGAAGTGGCCGGGTCCATCCCCGATTTCCGGCGCTTGAGGGCTTGGGCCGGCGCCACGCTCCTCCTTGAGACAGAGCTCGACATGGGCCGCCCAGGCGTCTGGGCGACAGAGCAAGATGCCCGGAACCTCCGGCGCTTGATCGATGTCTGGGCAAGGGAGGCGGGCATCCGCCGCTAGCGGCGGATGCCGGTCGCTCTGCACGTCAGTTTGACAATAACGCGCCCCCTGGTTGATAATCCGTTCGCGTCCCGCCTTACGTTTCTCTCCGGAGTCCCTAGTTGAGCATCGTCGGCCGACGCGGCTCCAGCGGGTTCGGCTGGGCTTGGTCTGGTCCACCCTCGGGGCCCCGCCGTCCATCCCTGGGCCCTCGCCTCCTCGCCCTGGCCGGGGCGGGATTCATAGCCGTGGTCGTGGCTCTCGTCGTCGTCGGCGTCTGGTTGTTGGACGGGGGTGACAGCTCGCCCCCCGGCAGCGGCGGCACGCCCACCGCCACAACGGTCGCGGAGACGCCCTTACCTTCCCCAACGCTAGTGCCCACGCCCAGTCTGACGCCCTCTCAGACCCCCGCCCGTACACCCACTGCTACGCCTGCGGTCACGACGACGCCCTCACCTACCGCTGCCCCGACCGCCGCTCCGGGCGGCCAAGGGCCCCTCTTCCGTCTGGCCGCTTGGGACGGCGAGCGCTGGTGGTTCGAGGAACGACTGGAGGGCGCGACATACCGCGAAGGTGAGGCGGTCCCCTTCTTGTTGCGCATCGATCGCGCCAGCCGGGGCGACGCCTACTCGCTCACCATCCGCTACGACTGCGAAGCGTTCGCTGTCCTGACTCCATATGAGCGCGATCACGGCAGCCAACCCGCCCTGGCCCCCGGCGGGCCGGGGAGCGCCCCTGCCGACACCATCATCTCGCTCGTGCACGACCCGGCCGTCGTCCCTGACGATGGTGATGCCGGATCGCTCAGCCTTTGGGGCGGCTCATTCACGGGCGTCGACCGCGCCTTGCCTTCCTCGGAGTGCGCCGGCGAGAAGAGCGTCACCGCGGGCCTGGCCGCCGTCGCGGACACCCTACACCTCATGTGGGCGGCGGAGATCTCGGCGGGGGCCGTAGAGAGGGACGCGCCGCTGCGTCTGGCGGCCCAGATTGCGGGCGCCAAGGAGCTGAGCATCAACATCGACCCGGACAGCGTGCGGCCGGCGCAGCCGTAGGTGTCCTTTACAGGGGACGCGCCAGCCCATACAGTTGTGCTGAATCGTTTGTTCACGGCTTGCCCACCGGTGGGCGGGGCAGGGAGACCAGAACCCCAAACAGGAGCCGCCGCTGGTCGCGCGCAACCGTAGCAGCCGGAGCCGGTCAACCAAGCGATCGCTGAGTTCATCGCCCCGTGGCGAAAGGAGACCGCGCATGCGCCTAGAGATCCCCCTCGTCGCTCCGACGATCCAGGCCATAGGCGAGTACGCCAGGCGGATGGAGGAGATCGGATACGACTCCGTCATCACCCCGGAAGTTGGCCATGACCCCTTCTTGCCCCTGATGATCGTGGCTGAGCACACGCAGCGGCTCAGGTTCGGCACCGGTGTGGCCATCGCCTTCCCCCGCAGTCCCTTCGCCATGGCCCAGATCGCCTGGGATCTGCAGCGCTACTCGGGAGGTCGGTTCATGCTGGGTCTGGGCACCCAGGTTAAGGGCCACAATGAGCGGCGCTACTCCACCCCCTGGCCGGCGCCGCCGGGGCCCCGCCTGCGCGAGTACATCCTCTGCCTGAAGGCGATCTTCAACACCTTCCAGACCAACGCGCGCGCCGACTACCAGGGCAAGTGGTACCGGTTCACACTTATGTCGCCCTTCTTCAACCCCGGACCGAACCCCGATGGCGATGTCCCCATCTACATCTCCGCCGTCAACAAGTACAACTGTCGCCTCGTCGGTGAGCTGTGCGACGGCATCCGTATGCATGGCTTCAACACCCCCAAGTACACCCGCGATGTGATCATCCCCAGCATCGAGGAGGGTGCCAGGAAGGCTGGCCGCGATCTGGCCGATATCGATATCGTCGGCGGCAGCTTCCTCGTCACAGGCAGCAACGAAGAGGAGGTGGAGAAGGCCAAGGCGCCCGTCAAGCAGCAGATCGCCTTCTACGGCTCCACCCGCTCCTACCTGCCGGTGCTGGAGTGCCACGGCTGGGGGGACACAGGCATGCGGCTCCACCGTCTGTCCATCGAGGGCAGGTGGACGGAGATGGGTGACCTCATCACCGACGAGATGCTGAACGAGTTCGCGATAGTGGGCACATACGATGAGGTGGTCTCCAAGATCAGGGAGCGCTACTTCGATGTCGTGACCACCCTGGACTTCGGCTTCGCCATCCAGACCCCCGAGCAGGCCGAGCGTCTGCGCTGGATGGTGCAGGAACTGAAGCAGCCCTAGCCGGCCGCCTCTCCCCTCCCGTGTGGGCGGTTCCGGTCTGGAGGTGAAGGGAAGTGCCAGCGAACGCGGTGCCCTCTGAGGCCTTCCCCCATCGCCTGGGCCAACTGTCGAAGGCTATTGAGGGCTTCGCGGAGGAGTCTGTCTACGCCGCCTCGTCAGGAGAGCGCTGGCTCATGAACAGCTTGAAGGCCTTCTGGAAGGACTCCTCGTCCAGCACGGGCTCCCGCCCCTCGTAGGTCGCGCCCTCGATGACCACTTGAAGGAGGTCGCGGGCGTAGGCCGCTCGCGGACTGGCGCCTGGTTGGCCGTACAGCCACTCCACTACCCGCTCAACCGTACCCTCCGCGGTGGCGACGTTGCGCTGGCTGCACAGACGGCGCAGGATGTCGGCGAACTCCGCGGCACCGGGGCTTGGTATCTTCACCTTGTAGAGGATGCGCCTCAGGAGGGCATCATCGCCCAGCCGGTCGATCGGCTGGTTTGTGCCGAACAGCAGCTGGACATCAAAGGGGATAGTTAGCTTCTCACCGGTGATCAGGCTGAGGCTGTCCCAACCGCGTTCCACCGGGATAAGCCAGCGGGCCATCAAATCGTGTGGCTCTATCCTCTGGCGGCCCAAGTCATCCACAACCACGACGCCGCCCTGGGCCTTGACGTGGGGGGGTGCTTGGTAGAAGTTGGACTGCGGGTCGTGGGCCAGGTCCAGCGACTCCAGTCCGATCTCTGAGCCTAACACCACAGCGGGGCGCCGCACCAGCACCCAGCGGCGGTCCAGCCTAGCATCGTCCTTCACCGTGTTGCTCTCGTTGGACTCATTCACCGGCTCGTGAATCGAGGGGTCGAACACCCTGATGACCTGCCCGTAGGCGTAGATGGCGTAGGGGACCAGGATGGCTCCGTCAAGGTTCCGGGCGAACTGCTCCAGTATGACGGTCTTGCCGTTGCCGGAGGGCCCGTAGAACATCGTGGTCTTGCCGGAGTGGAGGGCGCGCGCCACCGCGTCGGCCACCTCTGGCGCCAGGATCAGTGCGTCCAGAATCGTCCCGATGCGGTCCCGTGAGGGCGTCTGTCGGTGTGCCTGCTGGCTGCGGATGACCTCTGCATACTGCTCGGCCGTCACCGGTGCCGGACCAGCATAGCGAGTGCGTTCCAGCGCCTCCATCACCCTGGCCGTGCCTCGCTCAGACAGACGGTAGCGGTAGTTGCCGGTGTACAGGTCGGACTGGCTGAGAACCTCGCACATGCGCTCTTCCTGGAGCGTCGTCAGTATCTGCTGAACCAGCGTCTGGCCCAGACCAAGCCTGCGCATGAGCTGGGCTGTGGATGGGGTGCCGGAATAGTGCACTATCTTGAGGGTGAGATCGACCAGGAAGGCCTTGGACAGTCCCACCTCCGCCAGCGTGCGCGGCTGCCTCGGGAAGAAGGAACTCCCCGAGTCGTCGGGAGCGGCAGGCTCCGCCTCGAGGGTGGCGGCGAGATTGCTCAGAGTCTGCGCTATTGAGCCTTGCCCCTCGCCTTCCGGTGGGCCGCTATCGGGGAATGCGGGTGGGGCCTCGCCGGCATCGTGATCCTCGCGGCGGAAGATCCGGGGGGGCCGCGAAGGCTCGCCTGTCTCCTTCAGGAAGTCTCGCCCAGGGTCTTCCTCCTGGGGCCTATGTCCACTATCCATATCAGATTTTCTCCTGGCCATGCAGCAATCTTCGTCACCAGGTTAAGACGCCCCCTGGAGTGGTAGCGTTACCTATCTGGGGCAGGTGTGGGGCCGCAACGACGGGATTTCCGTCAGGGGCGCGCCCGGCGAAGCGCGGAGTTTGTAATTGTGAGCACAAACTCTTGACTACTCCATCTGGCCGGTGCTATAAGATGCTCAGCCATCGCCATGCGATAGACGCTCGCGAGGCTTGGCATAGACTTGATGACTGGGAACAGGGGCAGACCTCTATGGAAATACCGCCTGTAGTCATCGACCGGCTCCCTTCGTACGCCCGCGCGCTCTCCAAGCTGGAGCAGGGAGGACGTGAGGTGGTCAGCTCTCAGGAGTTGGGTACCTGCCTGGGAGTGACACCCGCCCAGATCCGCAAGGATCTAAGCTACTTCGGCCGCTTCGGCAAACAAGGGCGCGGCTACAACGTCCGCAAGCTCCTGGACGAACTGTGGCGTATCCTGGGACTGGACAAACAGTGGCGCATGGCCCTCGTGGGCGTGGGCAAGCTGGGCCGTGCCATCTTGGGCTACGAGGGTTTCACTCCTCAGGGGTTCCGTATCGTCGAGGCGTTCGACGCCAATCCCAAGAGGATAGGCGAACGGATCAACAACCTGACCGTTAGGGACGTGGATGACCTGGAGAGGGTGCTCTCGAAGAACCCTGTCGACGTCGGCATCGTCGCCGTACCCGCCGACATCGCTCAGGACGTCATTGATGCCTTGATCAAGTGTGGAGTCCGCGCCATCCTCAACTACGCCCCCATCGCCGCCCGCGTACCACCGGGCATACACATCAAGCGCATCGAGCCGGTGTTGGCCCTTCAGAGCATGACCTACTATATGAAGAACGCCGGACGCGCTACAGCCAGCGCTAGAGGTTGACCAGCCACTCTCCTTCCGGCGGCTGCGCCCTCTTGATCAGATCCAGGTACTCCAGGGCGATGCCGGACCCGATGGCCACGCACTCCATCGGGTTGTCGGCCACGTAGCACGGTATGCCGATCTCCTGGGTGATCAGCCGGTCCAGATTGCGCAGCAATGCCGTCCCCCCTGTGAGCACTATGCCCCGGTCGATGATGTCCGAGGCCAGCTCCGGGGGCGTCCTCTCAAGGACCGAGCGGGTGGTGCCCAAGATCGCCTGCAGGGCGTCCTGCATGGCCTGGCAGACGTCCTCGCTGGTCACCGTTAGCGTCCTGGGTAGGCCGCTGATCTGATCCCGTCCCCGCACCTCGTAAGTGAGCATCTCTTCCAGGGGCAGGGCACTGCCGACGGCGATCTTTAGCTCCTCTGCCGTGCGGTCGCCGATGTTGAGGTTGTGCCGGCGCTTGATGTATGCGGCTATGGCGTCGTCCAGCCGGTCCCCGGCTACCCGCACCGACTCGCTGACGACGACACCGTACATGGAGATAACCGCGGCCTCAGCACGGCCTCCGCCGATGTCCACCACCATGTGCCCCTGAGGCGAACTCACCGGGATGCGGGCGCCAATCGCCGCGGCCAGGGGCTCTGAGATGATGTGGGCGGGCCGGCGAGCCCCAGCCGCCTCACAGGCGTCCTGCACCGCCCGTTGCTCCACCCCCGTCACCCCAGCCGGCACACAGATCATCACCTCAGGTTTCATGAGCGATAGGCGCCCGTTCACCTTGCCGATGAAGTAGCGAAGCATCGCCTCAGTGGTCAGATAGTCGGCGATGACGCCGTCCCGCATGGGGCGGATCACCTGAATGGCGCCGGGAGTGCGGCCCAGCATCTGTCTTGCCTCGCCCCCGACGGCGACGATAGAGTTGTCCCGCTGTGCCACCGCCACCACCGAGGGCTCAGCGATGACGATCCCTTTGCCCTTGACGTAGACCAAGACGTTGGCCGTGCCCAGGTCCACCCCGATGTGCTTCCCGAACACCTACACCCTCTCGATGGCCGCACCCAGCCCCCGAAGCTTCTCGCCGATGGTTTCATAACCGCGGTCCACGTGATACACGTCGGCGATCTCAGTACGGCCGCTGGCGACGAGGCCGGCCAGGATCAACGCTGCCCCTGCCCGTACATCCGGCGCCCTGACGCTGGAACCTATGAGCGGGGTCGGCCCGCTAATGATAGCAGTCGTCGTGCCCGTAGTCACTACCTCCGCCCCCATCTTGCGCAGCTCCCCCACGTACAGAAGCCGGTTGTCGAACACCCGCTCATGTACGTAGCTTACACCCCGTGCCTGGGTGAGCATGGCCGCCATGGGCGGCTGAAGGTCAGTGGCCAGGCCAGGGTAAGGCAGCGCCTGGATGGTGAGCGCGCGGAGGTCCCCCTCCCGCCAAACGCGCAGCTTCTCGCCCGCTTCCTCCACCATCACCCCGGTCTCCCGCATCTTGGCGATGAGGGAGAACAGGTGCTCGGGCTCCACCCCTCGGATCTCCACGCGGCCGTTGGTGATGGCGGCGGCGATGGCAAAGGTGCCCGCCTCCAGGCGGTCCGGGATTATTCGATGTCTGGTGCCGCGCAGGGCCTGCACGCCCTCCACAGTGACGGTATGAGTGCCGACGCCGGTAATGTGTGCTCCCATAGAGTTCAGCATCGCCGCCAGGCCCTGCACCTCCGGCTCCGCCGCCGCGTTGACGATGGTGGTGGTGCCGCGGGCGGTGGCGGCGGCCAGCATCAAGTTCTGAGTGCCCAGCACGCTCGGGTAATCGGCGAAGATGCGGGCGCCCTTCAGCCCATCGCTCTCCACGACGTACTTCTCCCCCTCACGGCCGATGTGGCTGCCCATGGCGGCGAACCCCGCCAGGTGCACATCGATGGGGCGCTGACCGATAACGTCGCCCCCCGGGGGCGAGCAGGCCGCCCTCCCCAGCCGCGCCAGCAGCGCCCCTATCACCAGGAAGCTGGCCCGCAGGTTCCCCACCAGCCCCGTCGGGGGCGAGGAGCTAGTGACCTCAGCAGCGTTGATGCGCAGGCCGTGCTCCGAGGTCGCCTCGACCACGGCGCCCAGGCTGCGCAGCACTTCCGCCATGTGCCCCACATCGCCGATGCTGGGGACGTTCTCCAGGTAACAGTCCTCCGTTACCAGCAGGGCCGCGGCCATGGCGCCCATGGTCGCGTTCTTGGAGCCACTGACGTCGACGGCCCCTTGCAGCGGCCGGCCACCTTCGATGACCAGTCTGCTGTCCTGGCTATTGGTGACGATGAGGGGTGCCGTCTGCTCCCTCACGGCAAGTCTCTCTACGCCGATGGCGGACGGGACGGCCCACCGCTTCGCCGGCGGCGACGCCGCTCCGCCGCCTTGAGACGGACCAGCGCTCGTCTCAGGGAGGCCTCCGCCTTCGCCAGGTCCACTTCCGCCTCCCGCTCTTCCAACAGGCGCTGGGCGCGGCGGCGGGCTTCCTCGGCCCGTGTCTCGTCGATCTCCTCGGCCCGCTCTGCCGCGTCGGCCAGGATGGTCACTCGGTTATCCCGCACCTCGATGAAGCCGCCGGTGATCGCCATCTCCACCTCGTCGCCCTCCTTGACGATCCTCATGACCCCGGGCTGGATCATCGTCAGCAGCGGCGCGTGCAGAGTGAGCACGCCCAATTCCCCCTCCACGCCGGGCACGATCAACCGGTCCACGCCCTCCTCGGAGTAGACCAGCCGCTCTGCCGTGACGATATCGACCGTCAGAGGCATAGCCCGTCCCCTTCCGCACCGCCTGCGGACGTGCAAGAGGCTACATGGAACATGGCCTCATCACCTGTTCCTGGTTTCCTCATCCTTGTTGCAGCGAAGCTCATCTGCCCGGCGTGATCATGATAGCATCATCTGCCTTCGTCCGTGGCTGATCTCAGCTCAGGCGGCTGCTGCCTCCTTCTCCATGCGCTCCGCCTGCTCCGCCGCCTCCTCGATGCCGCCCACCATGTAGAACGCCTGCTCCGGCAGGTGGTCCCACTTCCCCTCCAGGATCTCGCGGAAGCCCCGCACCGTCTCCTTCACCGGCACGTAGCGGCCGGAGCGTCCGGTGAACGCCTCCGCCACGAACATCGGCTGCGACAGGAAGCGCTGGATGCGCCGCGCCCGCGCCACCGCCTGCTTGTCCTCCTCCGATAGCTCCTCCACGCCCAGGATGGCGATGATGTCCTGGAGGTCCTTGTAGCGCTGCAGCACCGCCTGCACGCCGCGCGCCGTCTCATAGTGCTCCTCCCCCACGATCCGCGGGTCCAGGATACGCGAGAAGGAAGTCAGCGGGTCCACGGCCGGGTAGATCCCCATCTCCACGATGGCGCGCTCCAGGGCGATCACCGCGTCCAGGTGCCCGAAGGTTGTGACGATGCCCGGGTCCGTGTAGTCGTCGGCGGGCACGTAGATCGCCTGGAAGGAGGTGATGGAGCCCCGCTTGGTGGAGGTGATGCGCTCCTCCAGGGCGCCCATGTCGGTGGCCAGGGTCGGTTGGTAGCCCACAGCCGAAGGCATGCGGCCGAGCAGGGCCGATACCTCCATGTTGGCCAGGATGTAGCGATAGACGTTGTCGATGAACAGGAGGACGTCCTGGCCCTCCTGATCGCGGAAGTACTCCCCCATGGTGACGCCGGTGAGGCCCACGCGGGCGCGCACGCCCGGCGGCTCGTTCATCTGGCCGAACACCAGCACCGTCTTGTCGAT
>JABAOH010012789.1_pt3 | contig 16255 bp, 15 predicted proteins | sample 7062181 | NCBI WGS metagenome assembly JABAOH01 (sample SAMN14538630, study PRJNA623070) | marine sediment metagenome | biome: marine biome [ENVO:00000428]; feature: marine pelagic biome [ENVO:01000023]; material: deep marine sediment [ENVO:00002113]; isolation source: pool of 5 deep marine...
TGCTGGCCTTCGTACTCATCGCCGTCGTGATGGTCGCCTGGTTCCGCAGCCTGCGGGCCGGGCTGCTGACGATGTTCCCCAACGTCTTCCCCGCCGCCGTGATCTTCGGCTACATGGGCTGGCGAGGCCTGATTGTCGATATCGGCTCGATGATGACCGCCAGCGTGGCCATGGGCATCGCGGTGGACGACACGGTGCACTATTTGACCTGGTTCCGCCGCGGCCTGCAAAACGGACTCTCTCGCCGCGACGCGCTGATCGACGCCTACCAACGCTGCTCGCGGGCCATGGCGCAGACCACCATGATCGCCGGGCTGAGCCTGCTGGTCTTCGTCTTCAGCAGCTTTCAACCCGTCTCCCAGTTTGGCCTCTTGATGTTCGTGCTGTTGGTGGCCGCGCTGGTCGGCGACCTGATCTTCCTGCCGGCCCTGCTGGCCAGCCGGGCCGGGAGACTTTTCGAGCCCAGTCCTGCCGTCGCCCTCCCCACCCCAGTGGAACAGCCGGTGGCGTAGGCGGCCCGCCCCCTGGCGGCCGCCAGCAGCTTGACCCCTCGCGGCAATCCCGCCAAGGGCGAACCCCTCTGGCGTCCAAACTAAGGGACTGGCTACATTTCTACCTACCATTTCGCGACCGGGTCGTGGACAGGGCCGCGGAAGCGGCCGGACCCGTCGCTGCGGCTGCCGGCTGTGGCAGGAGGCCAAGGGATACCCGCCGGTCGACCGGCGGGCAGGCCTTCCAGGGCGGACGAGCCTGTGGGGGGATTTATGGACCAGCCAACCTGGCAGTTACAGATGGGAGAGGGCCCCTTGGTGGCGGCCGCACTCCACGACGGCCACGCGGTTCGTGACGAACTGATCCCGCTGCTGGCGATTGCCGATAGCGAGCGACTCCGCGAAGAAGACCCTTTCACCGGCCTGTGGACGACGATGGCACCCACCCGCCTTCTCGGACTCCGCTCGCGGTTCGAACTCGATTTGAATCGGCCTCGCGAAAAGGCCGTCTACCGGACGCCGCAAGATTCGTGGGGGCTACAGGTCTGGAAGGCTCCCCTGCCCGAAAAAGTCGTCAGCCGGTCGCTGGCCGCCTGGGACACCTTCTACGACCATGTCCACGCCTTGCTGGCCCGGCTGGTCGAACAGCATCCGCAGGTGGTGGTCTTTGACATTCACAGCTACAACCACCGGCGCGGTGGGCCAGAAGGCCCGCCAGCCCCGCCTGCCGAAAACCCGGAAGTCAACCTTGGCACCGGCAGCATGGACCGCCAGCGGTGGGCACCGATCGTTGACCGGCTGATCCACGAACTGACAAACTATGACTATCAAGGCCGCCACCTGGATGTCCGTGAAAATGTCAAGTTTTTTGGGGGACATTTTCCGACCTGGATTCATCAGACCTTTCCGCAAAACGTCTGCGCGGTGGCCATCGAATTCAAGAAGTTCTTCATGGATGAATGGACAGGACAACCCGATCGAGATCAGCTGTTCGCCATCGGCCAGGCGCTGCGGGCAGCGGCGGAGGGTGTCGGGGAGGAATTGCAAGCTGTGGGTTAGAAAGAGGGGAAAGCCCTGCACGATTTGCGACCCATGAACGGAAGTCCTGGACGGTCGGTTGCCGGCCGATCCGCCGCGACCGGCCTGCTGAGCGACCTTTTCCTTTCCGCAGCCGGCCCTGGCGACAGTCGCCGCTGCGGGCGGCGAATCCAGCCGGCGGGGGTGTCCGGTTTCGGCCCCCCGCGGGGGGAGCTGCGGGGTGTACGGCGCCCGCTGGCCAGCCGGGGGCCCGTTTTCTTTGCGGGGGGGCTTGCCGACCAAGCCGCCTCGTGGCCATGGTGATCGTTGGTCCGCGGATTGCGACACAGTGTCAGGTCGCAGCCGCGGGAAGGATGAGCGAAGGAGTGGCGTTGTGAAGATTGGTTTTTTGGTCAACGACGTGATGACCGAACAGCCGGGGTACACCACCATGCGGCTGGCCCATGAGGCGCATAGCCGCGGCCACGATACGTGGGTGATGGGTGTGGGAGAATTGGCCTACGATCCCGACGACTGTATTCGTGGCCGGGCCCGCGCGGCCCGCCCGGAAAGGCGGTGCAAAACTCCCGAATCATATACCGCGGAATTGCAAGGGAACCACGCCGTCCGCCATCGGATTACGGTGGACGACCTGGACGTGCTGATGCTGCGCAACGTCCCTTCAGACGATCTGCTCAGCCGTCCTTGGGCCGTCACGGCGGCGGCCGAATTCGGGAGGCTGGCCGCTCGACGCGGCGTGATTGTGGTAAACGACCCCAACGGGCTGGCCAAAGCGTCCAGCAAGATGTATTTCCAATTGTTTCCGGAAGAAGTTCGCCCCCGCACCCTGATCACCCGGGACAACGCCGAGATCAAGGCCTTCGCCCAGGAGGAGGGTGGCAATATCGTGCTCAAACCGCTGCAAGGCTCGGGCGGTGCGGGTGTCTTCCTGGTCCGGCCGGACGATGTTCCCAACATCAACCAGATGATTGACGCGGTCAGCCGGGATGGCTTCGTGATCGCTCAACAGTACCTGCCGGCCGCGGTCGACGGCGACATGCGGCTCTTCGTGATGAATGGGCGGCCGCTGCAGGCCAAGGGCAAGTACGCCGCCTTTCGGCGTGTGCGTAGCGGGGGGGACATGCGCAGCAACATTCACGCGGGCGGCAAGCTCGCCCCCGCCGAGGTCGATGACATGGCACTCAGAATCGCCGAGATTGTCCGGCCCAAGCTGGTCCAGGACGGCATGTTTCTGGTCGGGCTGGACATCGTCGGCGACAAGCTGATGGAGATCAATGTCTTCAGCCCGGGCGGCCTGGGCAGCGCGCAACGCTTTACGAAAATCAATTTCAACCGATATGTGATCCACGCCTTGGAACGCAAAGTGAACTATATGAATTTTTATGGCCGCAATTTTGACAACGTCGACATGTGCACGTTGTAGCGAACTGTGGCAGGTCTCCGCATTCGGAATACGGGAGAGGATATGCGGATCGGGTTTATCGTCAACGACGTCAAGACGGAAGAGGGCAAGTTCACAACCAGCCGTCTGGGACAGGCCGCCGTCAATCGTGGGCACGAAGTCTGGGTCCTCGGCGTGGGAGACCTGGCATACGATCCCGATGACATGGTTCGCGCCCGGGCGACGTCGGTTCCCAAAGAGCGTTACGGCAGCAGCGATTCCTACACAATGGACTTGCAAGGCAAGCGGGCGGTGCAGCGGCGGATCACCTTGGATGAACTGGACGTGCTGATGTTGCGCAACGTCCCCTCCGACGATTACTTAAAGCGTCCCTGGGCCTCGACGGCGGCCACCGAGTTCGCCCGCGTCGCCATGCGGCACGGCGTCATCGTGCTCAACGATCCCAACGGCCTGGCCAAAGCCTCCAGCAAGATGTACTTCCAGCTTTTTCCCGAAGAGGTCCGGCCGCGGACCCTGATCACGCGGTCCCGCGACGAGATCAAGGCATTTGCACAGGAAACGGGGACCATCGTGATCAAGCCGCTGCAAGGTTCGGGCGGTGCGGGCGTGTTTTTAGTCCGCCCCTCCGACATCCCCAACCTCAACCAGATGATCGACGCGGTCAGCCGCGACGGATTCGTGATCGCTCAGGAATATCTCCCGGCTGCCGAACAGGGCGACCTGCGACTGTTTGTCATGAACGGCCGTCCTTTGAGGGTCGGTCGAAAATACGCTGCCTTCCGTCGCGTCCGCAGCGGCGGCGACCTCCGCAGCAACATCCACGCCGGTGGGACGAAAGCGGCCGCCGAAGTCGATTCCAAGATCCTCCACATCGCGGAAGTGGTGCGTCCCAAACTGGTCCAGGACGGTATGTTCCTGGTGGGACTCGACATTGTCGGCGACAAACTGATGGAAATAAACGTCTTCAGCCCCGGCGGACTCGGCAGTGCTCAACTGTTCGAAAAAGTCAACTTCGCCGCCACGGTGATTGAATCGATCGAGCGGAAAGTTCAGTACATGCAGTATTACGGACGAAATTTTGACAACGTCGACATGTGTACCTTGTAAAGGGCCAGGGTTCCACGGTCTGGAGCGCTCGTCGATGACCTGCCACTCCCGGCGATCTACCTGACCTTCCGGCCGGAGAGGGGAGCCCGTTCCCCAGAGGCGACCATGCTGAAAACACGCCAGAAACTCGGCAAGTATCAGATCGAGCGGAAGTTGGGGGAAGGCGGCTTTGCCCTGGTCTACCAGGCCCGCGATACCATAGAAGGGGTGCGGGTCGCCCTGAAAATACCCTATCCGCACCTGGTGACGCCGGACACCCTGGAGGATTTTCGCCACGAGGTCCGCGTTGCCGCGCGGTTGGAGCATCCTCATATTTTGCCGCTGAAGAATGCCGAATTTATCAATGGCCATTTCGTCATCACCACGGCGCTCGGACAAGGTACGCTCGCCGACCGCCTCCAAAAACGATTGTCGTTTGCCACGGCACTCGACTTTGCCGAACAGATGCTGGCTGCAGTGGCGTATGCCCACGAAAACCGCATCATCCATTGCGACATCAAGCCAGACAATTTTCTGCTCTTCCCCGGCAACCGCCTCCGCCTGACCGATTTTGGCATCGCACGCGTGGCGCAAAAGACGATCAAGGCTTCCGGCGAAGGGACGGTGGGCTACATCGCGCCGGAACAGGCCATGGGCAAGCCCTCCTTCGCTTCGGACGTCTTCAGCCTGGGGCTGATTCTGTATCGCATGTTTTCCGGCCAGCTACCGGACTGGCCTTACGACTGGCCTCCCGTCGGTTACGATCGTCTCCGCCGCCGCCTGCACCCCGAGATGCTGGGGGTGGTCCGCAAAGCCGTACAGGTCGACGTCCGTCGTCGCTACCGCAACGCGGGCCAGATGCTGGCCGCCTTCGGCCGAGCCAAACCGCGCGCCATCCGGTTTGCGGCCAGCCGATACGGGCAAGCGAAGCCCAAAACGACGCGCCGCGACTGGCAGGCGATCCGGCGCCAGGAATTTGTGCGTCAGTTCGGAAAACTTCTGGAGGCCCGCTTCGCCTGCTCGGCATGCCAGGGTCCCGTCTCCGAACCAATGACCTGCTGTCCCTGGTGCGGGAAGGCTCGACGGAAACACGACGCCGAAACGCGATTCCCCATCCACTGCCCCCGCTGCCACCGCGGGATGAAACTCGATTGGCGCTACTGTGCCTGGTGCTATGGCCCCGGTTTTGAAGTCCAAGGCAATCGCGCCTATTCCGACGTCCGCTACACCGCTCGCTGTGAAAACGAACGTTGCGAGCGAAAAAAGCTGATGCCTTTCATGCGATACTGTCCCTGGTGCCATACGCGCGTCCGCCGCACTTGGAACATTACAGGCTCGCAAGAAAAGTGCGCCCGCTGCGACTGGGGAGTCCTGCGGGCCTTCTGGAGCTACTGTCCGTGGTGCAGCAAGAAACTCTGAAGTTTCCGGAGCGTCCCTGGTGATGGAAGAGCGTGATCAGCAGGAACCGTGGGACCAGCTTCGCCGCCTGGTGCAACAACACGACGCACAAGAACTTGCCGGCTTTCTGGAAGAACTCTCGCCGGGAGAAGCCGTCCGTGCCGTACTCCGCCTGGACCCGGCCCATCAGACGCAGCTCCTCTTGACCCTGGCCCCCCAGGACGCTGCAGAACTCATCGAAGAGATGCCCCATGCCGAGGCGGCGGGGCTGGTGGAACACTTGCCTGCCGAAACCGCGGCCGCCATCGTACAGCAATTGCCCAGCGCCGAACAAGCGGATCTGGTCGGCGAACTGCCGATGTCCGAAGCGGACGCGATCCTCGCAAACATGGAAGTTCCCCAAGCGAACCAGTTGCGTTCGCTGGCCAGTTATCACAACGATGTGGCCGGCGGCATCATGGTCACGGAATTGCTCTCTTATCCCAGCGAATTCACCGTCGACGACGTGATTGGGGACCTGCGGGCCAACGCCGACCGATATGCCCGGTTCAACGTGCAGTACGTCTTTGTGACCACGAACGGCCAACGCCTGGTGGGCGTACTGCGGCTCCGCGATCTGCTCCTTTCGCCCCGCAACGTCATGGTCAAGCAGATCATGCAGCAGGATTTGTTATCGTTTCCTGACGACGCCACCTTGGACGAACTGCGCGAGTTTTTTGACAGCCACAATTATTTTGGCGTGCCGATCACCGATCGCCGAGGGTGCCTGCTGGGCGTCGTGCACCGCTCGGCCGTCGAAGAAGCACTCGGACAAAGGGCCGAAAGTGACTACCGCCGCTCGCAAGGTATTCTCTACGAGGAACTCCGCAGCATGCCCGCCCTCGTCCGCTCGCGAAGGCGGCTCGGCTGGCTGACCGTCAACATCCTCCTGAACGTTGTCGCGGCCAGCGTGATCGCGTTTTTTCAGGACACCCTGGCCCAGGTTATCGCGTTGGCGGTATTCTTGCCGATCATCTCCGATATGAGCGGTTGCACGGGCAACCAGGCGGTGGCCGTCAGCATGCGCGAACTGGCACTGGGTGTTGTCAAACCGTTCGAACTGGCGCATGTCTGGCTGAAGGAGATCACCGTCGGCATCCTCAATGGACTGGCACTGGGCCTTTTGATCGCAACCGTCGCCGTGCTCTGGAAAGGAAACCCTTACCTGGGATTGGTCATCGGCACGGCCATGGCCACCAACACCATAATCGCCGTGTCGCTGGGAGGACTCTTGCCGCTGGCAATGAAACGCATGGGCATCGATCCGGCCCTGGCCGCAGGACCTGTCCTCACCACGATTACCGACATGTGCGGCTTTTTCCTGGTGCTGGGCATCGCCACGCTGATGCTGCCCTTTTTGGTCCCCTAGCAGCCACTAAAAATAACGGTTCTTCCGCAGCATCCGTGGGTAGATTGCTGTTTCTCAAGGGTGGCCACAGCGGCAGTTCGTCCGCCTGGGGAAGAAGTGTGAGCAGCAAGGAGCATCGGGACAAGCGGGGCGTTTAAGGGTATTCGGTTAAGAGGATTCGGTTAAGAGTACATTTCATCGCAGTCTTAACCGCCACGCTTAACCGGATACCCTTAACCGACTTGCTTAACCACGCCCCACAGGCCAAATAATATCGCTGAGTGAAAAAACTCCAGCCATTGCTGGCAGCCATCCAACTCAATTCCTTTCTTCAATGGACCATTCCGTTTTCTATGTCAGTCGCTTTTTACTCACAGATTCCTCTGAAGACCCAAAACAACTTCCCCGTTGCAAGGGGAGAGGACAAATCCAAACCGACGACGACGGGAACAAGTGGGGCAGGCAGGGATGGAACCTAAAAACATGCCACCCCCTGCACGCCAGGTTCGGCTCAGGCAGCCTTGCCGACCTGGGAACCACCCTGCTGCGGCGCAGGTGCTTCCGGTGCTAGGACGCGAACTTCCAGCGGCCGCACGGCATCCAGGTGAATATCGCGTTGAGGAAAGGCAATCACGATTCCGGCCTCGCGGAACAGTTCGTCAATCTTAAAGCGAACCAGCGACTCAATCGTCATCCGCCGGGTCAAGGATGTCATTTGAACCCAGAAGTTAAGCTGGAATTGAAGAGAGTTGTCACCGAATTCCCGGAACCATACGAACGGGGACGGATCGACCAGGACCATTTCCTGCAACTTCGCCGCTCGAATCATCAGCTCCTCGACTTGCTTTGTCGGGGACCCGTACGCCACGCCTGCCATGACTTCGCAACGGACCATGGTGTCGGAGAGCGTCCAGTTGGTGACATTGTTCTCCAGAAACTTGCTGTTGGGAACGATAATTTCCAGGTTGGCGCCGGTCTTGACCCGCGTGCTGCGGGCACCAATCGTTTCCACCGTTGCGAAAAGGCCATCCACCTGGATAAGGTCCCCCACCCGAATCGGACGTTCAGCCAGCAGGATCAAGCCCGAGATAAAATTGTTCACCACATTCTGACTGCCAAAGCCGACACCCAGGGCCACCGCACCACCCAGCAGCGTGAAGGCGGTCAGCGGCACGTTGACGATTTTTAAAGCAAATACGGCAAACAGGATCAGCAGAGAGTAGAACAATACCGTTTGCAAGGCCGAGGCGGCGCTGGGATTGACCCCCACCCGCGGCAGGAATCGATTGCCGAACAGGCGGCTGATCACGCGCGAAAGCAGATAGCCGACGAACAACAGCACGACACCCATCACGATCTTCCTGACCGTGATCGGACGATCGTCAATCGACGCCAGTTCGTGGTTCCAGGCTTGAACGATCGCCTCGTAGGCTTGCTTGCCGCGATCCGACCAGGTTGTTGCCGGCTCGCTATCGCGCAACTCGGCCAACAGCTTGTCGTGCAGCCGCCGGCTCGCATCGATACTTGCAATCTGTCGTTCGTGCAGCATCGACAATTGGCTCAACGTCGTCTGCTGCGCACGCAGCCAGCGTGTCGTGCCGTCAAGACGCTGCGAATCGCTGTCAAGCTTCGCTTCCAGCGTTGCCAGGTCCTGGCGGACTTCGTCCACGCGAATGGTCTGCAAACGCCGTTCGCGATCCAACTGCTCAAGCTGCTGTATGGTTTCTTCAACCCACAGCCGCCGATCTTCTCTGCTTACGCTGTGCTGCGATATCCGGAAACGACGATTCCAGCCTTCCCGCCGATCTTCCAGCCTGGCAAGTTGCTGGCCCAGCGCCGCGATGCGTTGTTGTTGAGCGAGCCGGGCCAGTCGGCGGGCCTCGACCTCTTCCAGCAGATCTGCGGGACGCTCAAAGGCCTGGTCCAGCCGGCCGCGCGCGTCGAACCACTGCTGGTCCAGAAATTGAGCTGTTTTTTCCGCCGCCTGCAGGCTCTGTTTCAAATCCCGCTCCTGCCGCTCCAGCTCGACTAACTGATGCTCCAAGTCCTCCACCCGGAAGTGCGTCTGCCTGCCAACCCACTCGATTTTCTCTGCCAGATAAGCAAGTTGAAGCTCGTGGGATTGTTGAGCCCGTTTTTCGACTGCCAGTTCGATTTCCCGCGTCTTCAATATTTCGCCGGCGAGGCGGGTCTCCAGTTCGGCGTGAGCGAGCGCGGCGGACAGCTGCGGGTTCCGCTCTTCATCCTTGTTCGTATCGAATGTCTCTTTCGCCTTGCGGCGCTGGCGCTCCTTTTCGGCAAGCGCGGCCTTGGCCAGGCGCACAGCTTCTGCCGTCGTGTCGACCGTCGCCTGCACCGCACCTTGACGGGCTGTCTCCGCCACCAGCTCGTCCCGCAACTGGTCCAGCAACAGGAAGGAATAGGGCGTCGGGTCCTCGGGCCCACGAGCCCGCAGGTCCTGCAACCGCTGCTCCAGCTCAACTTTCTGCTTCTCGGCAGCCTCCCTCCGCTCCTCGGCCGCTTGCTGCTGGGCCAATAACACCTCCAACTGCTTGAGGTTGCCCACCTCGCGAGTCAGATTCTCCGTCAGCTCACCACCCCGACTGTCCGCCTCTGCCTCCTGGCTCTCTTTGACAGCATCCAGCTGGCGCTGCGCAACGCGAAGCCGCTGAGAAATTTCCTGCCGCTGCTGTTTCAGGCCTGCGGGAGAATCCGCCGTTGGGGACACGGAAGGTTCTGCAGGCGACGCGTCAGGCAATACCGGCAGGGATAGCTGGCCAGAGCAAATAGAGGCCTGAGTTGCCGCCAGCAGGAAAATCACCAGGCAGACAACGACCCCCACGGGCAACTTGGAGATAATCTTTTTCACTTTGGACAACAAACAGGATGAGGGTGTTCAACCAGACCACCGGGCGGAACCTTCACAACCTGGTCTGCCAAAAAGCAGATCCCATCCGCCCACAGACGCTCAACAACAGCGCCGCGCGATCATAGGAACCGCGTGGCACCAGAGCAACGGCGCTTTGGCCGTCCCCACGGACGTCCCGTGGCGAACCCCCATACCGTTTCATCAAGAACCGGTCTGGTCGCCAACCGCGATGCGGTGACAGCAAAAAACCGTACGCGCCAGCCCCAGGAAGGCTCAGCCCCGGGAAGACCCAGTTCCCGCAACCCCCATCCCACCAAAAACCAGCCGCAACGCGGCGACAGGCAACAGCCTCACGCGCAAGCCCTAGGAAAATCGAGGCGCCCAGCAAAGATGGGCGCTACCACGGTAACGGTCTCGGGGCTAGACGCGGATTTCTCACCAATTTTTTATTGAGCAAGCCACAACAAGGCTTTGGCTGGCAAGGAAGACTACCGATGTTTCCCGAAGCGGATGGATCATCCGTTCCGCCGCAACTGGCGACCCCGGACGCGGCCAGGCACCGACTTGGCCAGCGCCCCACAGCTGACTTCTGAGAAAGCCCGGCTAGCGTTGCTGGCAAACACGCCCCCTACCATCCATTCGTCTTCTCCCCCAAAACAATGCGCAACAGAGGTTCAACTACGGCCAGCGCGACTGCGGAAGGGGTGGCCGCCCCCGCGAGGCACACAGGGTGGGAGACCGTCGCGGAAAAGGCGCCGGGGACGAAGTGCCGGGTCGCGGCAGACGGCGGGTCGCCTCGTTCACGAAATCGACCGGGACTCTTTTGCATGAACCCCGGCCTGAGGATGGTTATTTTCTGCCGGCAACTTCCGGCCAGGCCGGCCGGTTCGACGCGGCCTGCGTGCCGGCCGTGCTGCCGCGGGCCGCGACCAGCGGCGTGGTGACGGGACCCGCCGCAACCTGGCCCCCCAACGCAACCCGACCGGTCATCAGCAGGTTGAACAACGTGGGGACCAACACCAGGGTAAACACCGTCGAAACGACCAGGCCACCCAGCACCACACTGCCCAGCCCACGGTACAGTTCGCTGCCTGCACCGGGAAACAATACCAGCGGCAAGAGCCCCAACACCGTGGTGATTGTCGTCATAAAAATGGGGCGAATCCGAGTGCGGACGCTGTTCAGAATCGCCTCGTCAATCGGCATCTGGTGGTCGCGGATGTACTGCAGCGAATGGTGCACGATCAAGATCGGATTGTTCACTACCGTGCCGATCAGGATCACAAAGCCCAGCATGGTTAGCACATCCAACGGCTGGAGCACGAAGAGGTTCAACAGATTCAACCCCAGGATGCCGCCCACCGCGCCCAGCGGCACGCTGAAGATAATTACCAGCGGGTACAACCACGATTCGAAGAGAGCGGCCATCAGCAAATAGGTGATTAACAGGGCGAGGATCACATTGAACCGCAAAGCCAGCCAGGTATCCCGTAGCTTGTCCGCGGTACCGGCCAGCCGAATGCGGTAGCCGGCGCCCAGCTGGCCCTCCTCCTGCAGCGGCTGGACGATTTGCCTGGCAATCTGGTCCATGGCGTCTTCCAAAGCGATCTGCGGCGGGGGCGACACCTCCACCGTAATCGCCCGCTCACGCTCGCGGTGATTCACCTGTTCCGGACCGCTGCTCAAGTCGACGTGGGCCAAGGCACCCAACGGAACCAGCTGACCCTCAGGGGTCGCCACCGGCAGAGCAGCGACTTCCTGGGTGCGATCGGCATAACGGGCTTCACCCACAATCATCAGGTCGATCTTGTCACCACCCACGTAATAGTCCCCAGCATAGGCGCCATCGATCAACGCGTCGGCCGCATACCCCAAGTCGGCACTGCTCACCCCCATCTCAGCTGCCTGGATCAGCTTGGGCCGGATGTGCACTTCGGGCGTGGAAAGGTCCAAGCTGGGGATCGGACGGGCCTGGGCGGCAGGCATCAACTCTTTGACCTGACCCAGGACACGGCCACCCAGGGCGACCAGCCGGCTGAGCTGGGGACCGGTAATCTCGATGTCAATCGTGCGACCCGCCGCCAGACCCTGTTCAAACAAGCTCGACTGCTTGGCCACCCCAAACGTGCCCGGGATACGGGAGGCGGCCTGGCGGACCAGCGGTACCAAGTCGGCCACTCGCGAGGGGTCCTTTGCCCGCAATCCCAAGAAGACCTGCCGGCCACGGGCGACGAAAAAGAAATCCCCGATTACCGGAAAATCCAAGTTCGCGGCCTGGGTGCTGTACGGATCGACATCCCAATACGGTCGAAGTTCGGCTTCCACCGTCCGACCCAGCTGCATCAGTTGATCCAGGTTGTAACCCGGGGGCGGCAAAAGAATGCCGAACACAAGGTTGCGGTTACCCGTCGGCAGGTACTCGACCTTGGGCCAGAACAGCCAGCTCAGCCCAATCGCCAGGCCGACCAGGCCGACAACTACGACCAGCTGGCGTACGATACGTTGTTGAATCCAGGCGTTGGTCCCCACGACCAGATCGACGAATCGCTGACCCGCCAGCTCGACCGACCGGGCCAGGCCCACCGCCCAGCGGCGTAAGGTCCGAGATCCGGCAGCCGGCCCGCCGGCCTGGCCGCGGGATACCAGCCAGCCGGGCGGTCGGCCTGGCCCATGATGGCCGGAAAACAGTCTCGCCGCCGCCGTGGGAATCACGCTCATCGAAACAATCAGCGACAACGTCACCGCCCCACTGATGGCCAGGGCAATGTCCCGAAACAGTTGTCCCGCCTCTTCCTGGACGAAGACCACCGGCAGAAAAACTGCCACGGTGGTCAGCGTCGAGGCCAGCACGGCACCGGCCACCTCCTGGCTGCCACGGACAGCCGCTGTAAACGGCTGCTCACCCATCCCGCAGCGGCGATGGATGTTCTCCAGTACCACCACCGCATTGTCCACCAACATGCCCACGGCGAACGCCAGTCCGGCCAGGCTGATCACGTTCAGCGAGCGGCCCAGCAGGCCCAGGATCAGAAAGGTCCCGATAATCGAAATCGGGATGGCCAGCCCCACGACCAGAGCACCGCGGGCGAACCAGAAGCCGATCAGCACCAGGACGACCAGGCAGACGGCTGCGAACCAGGGCGAGACGAGTGCTGCCAGCAGGGCGGTGGCCAGAATGATCGGGATGGAAAACAGGGTCCGCGCGTTCAAATGCAGGAACAGCATCAAGACGACAACCGTCAGCGCTCCGCCCACAAAAATGTTCTGGCGAACCAGGTCCATGGACGAATAGATATACTCGGTCTCGTCGTAAACCTGCAGCAGCTGCAAGCCCCGCTCTTTGAGGATGCCTTCGTCCAGCTCGCGCCGCGCCTGCCGCAGGCCGGCCATCACGTCCAGCACGTTGGCGCCGGTTTCGCGTTGAGCGTTGATGGCGATGGCGGATTCACCGAAGCGGCGGACCAGGCCGTCCGGTTTCTTGTAGTCCAGACGCACCACAGCCACGTCGCGGACGTAGACCGGACTGCCGCCACGGACCGCCAGCAACTGGTTTTCCACCTGCTGCGGGCTGCGAAATTGGCCCAGTGTCCGCACGACCCACCGTCGCTTGCCCTCCCAAAAATCGCCGGCCGAAGTGTCTTCGTTCTGGCCGCGCAATACGCGACGCACGTCGGCGATCGTCAACTGCCGCGCGGCAAGTTTTTCCGGATCGACCACGACCTGCAATTCGTCCTCCAGGCCGCCAATCACGTTGGATTGCGAGATACCCGGCACCCGCTCAAAGCGGGCTTCGATCACGTCCTCGGCAAACCGCCGTAATTTGGTCACGTCCAGGTCCGGCGGCAGCAGTTCGGCTACCTGCGGATGTTGCTGGACCAGCAGCCGCAGCCGNNATTGTGGGAAGCGCAGACGCGTTCCAGGGCCTCGCCTAATTGCGGATGCCGACGCTGGAAGTCGCCGATCTGATCGTCGGAGGGAAAACGCGTGCTTAAAATGAACCAGGCGATGGGGCGATCCGAAGAACTGGCCGTGGTAATCACCGGCTGGTCGGAGTCGGCCGGATACTCAGGCACCTGCTGCAGTCGGCTGTTGACCTTCAACAACGCCTCCTCCATGTCCTCGCCCACCTGAAACTCCAGCGTGATCGTTCCCTTCGAGTCGGTGCTCTCCGACGACATCTTCACAATGCCTTCCACGCTCTTCAGAAATTCCTCCTGCTCCAAAATGATCTCTCGTTCCACCTCCTGGGGACTGGCGCCGCGCCATGACGTCTCGATCGTGATCGTCGGAGTCCGTACCTCGGGTGTCAGCTGCATCGGCATCCGCGACAGCGAGATGTATCCAAACAAGGCGACCAGCAGGACACCCACCGATACCTTGACCGGGCTGCGCACAAAGTACTGCAATAGCTGCATAACTTCTGACCCGCTTTACGGGCTTGTCGAACCCTCTTTTCGCCCCGTCTGGCGAACCGGCGGCTCCAGCGATTCCCCCGGCGGCTGATCCACCACACCGGTTACCGTTACCACCTGCCCGGCACGCAACCGCTCGTTGCCCTCGACCACCACCTGCTGGCCTGCCGCCAGCGGACCGCGGACTTGAATCCATGATCCCTCGGCGACACCCAGTTCCACCGCCACGGGACGCACTTGACCCCGCTTGCCGTCCCCCGCCTCCGGCTGGAAGACAAAGACCAACGGTCCATTCCGTCCGCCCAGGACCAGCGCATCTTTGGGGACCAGCAGCGCCTCTTGCGGCTGGCCCGTGGGGAGGAGCACCCGAGCCAACATGCCTGACTTCAACAGGGGTCCCCCCGGCGTGATTTCGTTTTTCACTCGTACCTTGACCGGAAAGGTCCGAGCTCGCAGGTCCGCCTGGGGTACCACCAAAGCCACTTTTCCCATGAAGACGCGATCGGCCAGCGACGGCAACTCCACGCGGACCTCGCTGCCCACCTGGACGTGCGGCACATGATCCTCCAACACGGCGGCCTGCACCTCCACCTCGTCAAGCGCCACGATTTCAACTACCGGGTCGCCACGGCTCAGCCAGGCACCGACCTCGGTGTATTCCGCCGTAACGTAGCCAGCGAACCGCGCGATGATGGTGTGTTTCTTGATCTGGTCCTGCAATTTCTCTACCATCGCTTGCTGAACCAGGAGCCTTGCTTTGGCCTGAGCGATCTTTTCCTGGCGGGGTCCGGCCACGACCAGAGCATGGGCCGCTCGGGCCTCCGCATAGGCCTGCTCGTCCCTCGTCGCCGCCGCCGCCGCTTCTTCCAGAATCTCCTCAGAAATTGCTCGGCCCGCACGGCTCTCGTACAACCCCTTGGCCCGCTCGCTGCGCGACTTGCTGAACTTCCAGTTCGCCTCAGCTGCCAACATTTTCGCCTGCGCCTGTTCAACCTCCTGCGGCCGCGAACCATTTTCCAGCTCGGCCAGTTCCTGCTTGCGCAATTCCAACTCCGCCTTCGCACCCGCTAGTTCCAACTGAATCGTTTCGGTCAGCAGTCGAGCTAGCGGCTGGCCTTGGCCGACGCGATCCCCCTCGTTGACCAAAAGCTCGACCACTCGACCATCCACGGCGCTGCCGATGACAGCTTTTTTCAACGGCATCACCGTGCCCACAAAAGGCTGGCCCTCCACGACCTCTCGTTGGAGTACCAAAGCCACCTCCACGGGGGCTGGGCCGAATTGCGCCCATGCTGAAGAGGCCGTCATCAACACGACTCCCAGGAAAGGGATGGTCAGAGCCAACCAACCGTATCGTAAGTTGTTGCGCATGTCGCTCGCTCGGTTTCGCCTAAACAACTTTCTCCAGGGCAGCCCGGTGCTTCTGGCCGAAACCGGCCGGATGCTGCAGCAGATTTTTATGCACCACGCTCAACAAATGCTTCAACGTTTCCGCCTCGCGCGGGGAGAGCCCCGCTGTCGCTTGAGCCCGGATTTTTCGAGCCGCTGCCAACACGCGGTCCCAACCCGGCCCGCAGCCGCGCCAAGCTGAATGTACTTACGACGGCGGTCCGCCTGGCAAACGCGACGACGGATCCAACCCACACGCGCCATACCGTCCAAAATCGCTGCCAACCTGGGAGGTTCCACCATCATCCGTTGAGCCAGAGCTGCTTGAGATAGATCGCCCTCCATGGCCAACCAGCCCAGCACCTGCGCCTGGCGAACAGTGATGCCGTGCGGCGCCAATTCGTCGGACATCGCGCGGTGATAGGCCTGCGTCGCCAACGTCAGCCAGTAACCAATACTGGCCTCAAAATCGTACCGCTGCACGTCGGTGTTCCCCTGGCGACCACCCCTGCCAAAGATCGTTCAAAAGGAACAATTCGCCAACATGACCCACCGCGCCAGTTGGCTCAGCGCCACCCCTCGACCACTTTTCCCTCGTCCTCCCTCGTCCTCCCTCGTGGCTGAACAATGCCGGCAAACCGGGTGGAAAAACAATACCTGGGGGTAAAGTCGCCACAATAGTTAGGCTAACTAAGCGGATGGGCGTTGTAAAGCAAGTTGGCGGACCAGCGGTGGAGGAAACGGTTCTTCCCCGCTGAATTTCTTGGTTATCACCACGGGTGC
>JABAOH010046298.1_pt4 | contig 16253 bp, 15 predicted proteins | sample 7062181 | NCBI WGS metagenome assembly JABAOH01 (sample SAMN14538630, study PRJNA623070) | marine sediment metagenome | biome: marine biome [ENVO:00000428]; feature: marine pelagic biome [ENVO:01000023]; material: deep marine sediment [ENVO:00002113]; isolation source: pool of 5 deep marine...
CGTTTTACCCGATCGATGAATTCAATGTAGGGGTGTTTCTTTCCTGGATAAAGAGAAGACGTAGGAGCCCGAAGATTATACGGGAGAAACCCCCGATTTTTCCATTGTCCGGATTTAAGGAGAGAAGGTGTGAGATCTTGAATCAGATCTTTTTGCAATACTGAAATGTCGAGGGCGCGGTTACCTTCAGGGGTAATTATCACCGTCGTCATTTTTTGGGTCACGAGCTCGGCAAGCTGTCGTTTTTGAAGATCCCGTTTGATTGTTTTCCATGTTTTTGCATCGAAGTCAACTTGGTCTCTATGCAATTGACCTGACTCTGTTGTGGCATTCAAGGCAAGCTGTAATGGATGAGTAGCTGAAGAGTCAATTGCAATAGGTGACAAATGCATCCAGGTTTCGCTACCACGTGTTGAAATGGTTATCCAGCCATTTCGGCGTGCCCATCCAAGGGCTAGTTGTTGTTCGTCTAAATCCAAGGTTTTATCCTCAGCAAGTGAACTCACGGAGGCTTCACCACTCCCTTTTGCTAGGAGCGCCACTAATCGAACCTCCGGTAGTCCCTTGTCAGCAAACCGTTGTCCTTCGCTTGTGAGCTGATAATACTTGATTGTTGTAGTTTCGTAATCTTTGATGAGTTTGCGGTGACGAAGATTCACTAAAAGACTCTGCACAGTATTATCGTTTAAGGCCAAGGCTGTAGCAATCGATTTGGGAGCTGTTGGGCGTCCTGTGACCCGAAGATAGTCCAAGATTTGTCGAGCTTTTTCTGATATTCTGTACTTCATTTGTATTCCATCCTGTATTGCATCCTGTGAATGCCAGAGGCTGAAGAATGAATATTACTTGGGGAATAAAAAGAACAACGCTTGATTATGATTGAATAAATTCCAAGGCATCAGCCCATCCATGTACTCACTGAAGCAACCAGTGCCTGATTCACTATTTAAAATATCCGTTTAAGAGTGGAAAAAAACGACTTCTATTTGAGAAAAAGAGACCAGGTACACTATGAGGGAAGTTCTTTCAGGATTTTTCCATACGGAATTTCATATCGTTTTGCTCGAGAGTGGTAATAAACAACAGGGAAAGGAGATTTCGAAAATGCTTTTTGGTGTTTGGTGTCAACAAGAAGTATCATTTGTTTTAGTCCATGCTGTTTTAGAAGCTCCAATTGCGTTCGTTTCTTTTGTGTATATTCTTCACGCCAATACCCGATAATTTCTACCAACACTTGATGTTCGTCCTTTACTAAAGCAAAATCGGGAATAATGAGATTGGATCCAAAGATGAAGGCTTCGGGTTCGCGAATAATATCCCAACCACGAAACTTGTTGCTAAGCCAACTCCAATAGAATTGTTCTTCAATTTTTGAGTCAAGGAAGGCCTCAGAAGCGCGTGTAGACAATGGCGGAATTATTAGAGGAAGGGTTTCAGGTCCCAATTCAACGATGTATTGGCGATCTCGCAAAATAACATCAATCGAGATAGTATTTAATTGAATGCCAAGATTTGGAGCATTGTGTAAAATCCCGGCTATTACCTGGGCAATATTCCACCCAAAAGCGGAAGCGCGACCGAAAAAGACGCGTGGACCAGCAATCGTTGCACATAGACCTGAGTTAACAGACTCGATGTCAACCAAGACACCATATCGTTTGGTATATTTTAGGAGTGCGCGTGCAGTGGCACCAAGACTTTTACCAGCAATTAACAGAGTCACCAAATCGCTGTTATATAGCAGCGTTTCTAAGACTTCGTAGTTGTAGCCACCTATCGTGATTTCAGTTGATGGAACAGAGTTTTTGCGTTGAAGTCGCATCTGATCCTCACGATGGGCAGTGAGCAATTGATTAACAACTTCAGCCGATAATTCTAGAGTTTGAGCAACATTAGTAAAAACTTCAGTTCGTTTTTTTCGTGGATAAAATCCTCCATAGCGATTTTGAATAAATTGCCAAAACCATAGACGAAACTCTTCGAGTGAATTGATTCCCTGTCTTCGAAGCGCTATGACTTGAGAAGCGTCTAATATGTCAGTATGGAGTTGAGGAGAGAAAGAATAAAATCTACTGAAAAGTGTGGCAAGNNACGATTATCGGGTGCCCAAGTTAACGGAGCATCTAGGTCGATTTGCCCTCTGTTCTTACCAAGATTTGTTTCAAGGTAATCAATTAACCGTTGAGGAAGCGCTTGATCCTTGGGGAAATTAAGAAAATATGGAAATATCTTCGAACCTCTAATTTGGTATTTGAGATATTGCAGTCGCAACACCAAAGGTAATGTCTCCTTCAAATTATTATGAAAGACCCTCATCAAGGAGGGTACCAAGCTCAAGAAGACGTAGACCCTGACCTCCACGAACGTAGATACGGCTACTTCCAGTGGGATCTGAGTGTATTAGGGCAAAGATTCGATATCGGTCCTTTAGGCTAGGTGGCGGATCAGTAACTCGGAATTTTCCTTCACCTAATTTGACTTGTTCGCCACCTTTGGCTTTTTCTTCTTGAAGCACGCCTTGGATTAATAGGGCAATATTCCAAGCCAGTTTTCGGCTCCGACAAATTAGGATGCTCCCTTGTAGGAGTACAGTATCCACGCGATCAATGACTGTCAACCAATCTTGTAAATCCGCGTGGAGTTTGTCTGAAGTCAGGCTTTTTTCAGTGAAATGTTCAGAAGGAGGTTTGGCTGTTTCAGTCAATTCCGCTCTCAGGGCTTCCAGAGAGGTTGTGTCGAAGTTTTGTTCATGAAGCCATTGAAGTAAGTGATCAGAAATTTCCTCAAATTCATCTTTTCTTTGCTGCCCTTCTGCATAATAAACGAGTATCATTCGCTGAAGGACCGGATTAAGGACCTCAAACAATCCAAAGTATTGAGTAATGAGAATAACCTGGTATAATAATTTCCAGGCTTCTTCGAACCGGCGAAGGGCAAAATATATCGATGAGAGATCTATGAGAAACCGGATGACTTCTTCTGGATCAGTAATTGATGGGAATTCTGTTGAAATAATTTCTCCGCGAATAACTAGAAGGGCTAGATAGAGTGCTTGGGCAGTAGCTTGTTCATGTAAAAACCCCCATTCTTGCGTTTTTCTGGCAAAAATTGTGAAATACATCGTTGCGGATTCAAAATCCTCTAACAGCAGATTAATGGTTATACGGAGAATATGGGTCATTACCATCAGGCGCCGATAATTAGATGCTTCAGGGCGAACACTAAGGAGGATTCGATTGCTCTCTTCAATAGCCTGTTTAGAATTCTCGAGATCATCCCTTTCACCAAGATAAAGATAACATAGGGCTGTAAGATAGTTGAGAAGGACTAAATCTGGTNNACCGATTTCACCTAAGGCATCTCGATAATTCTGTTCTTGAATTTTATTGACATAGTTAACATAATTGCGTCGTAGTTCTTGCAAAAAATTAAGAAGCCCCAAGGCCTCTTGGTCAGTCATCCCAACAAGGTCTTCTTCAGCGATGCGAGGTCCCCTAAGAGAACGGACAACCTGAAAAGCTTGATTTTCGATAAGTTTGATGCGTGTCGTGGGATCGTAAACGCTCCGCCGTGTAATACTATATTTAATTTCTGTATGCAGAACACGTTCACGAATTTCTTCTAAAAACGTTGTATCCTCAACGTTGTCATGGCTGCGTTCAAGAATGTGTAAAAGAAAGGCACTACCCATCAAACCCTCGATTTCAGGTTCAAGATTTCGAAGTGATTGCAGAAGCTGGAAATCGGAACTAATAAGCCGATTTTCCTTCAGCTTTTTCAATACTAGGAGAAGAGACAAATCTGGCACCTGAGGAACCCGTTCAACAACCTCTTTGGCTTTGCTGATGTAGGTATCTAATTCTTCTTGAGTTATCTCAATTACTTCAACAACATTCTGAACATGTCGACGGAGTTTACCGCGTAACTCCTTCAGAATATGATTAGATGTATAGAGCTTAAACGAAACCCGATCAGTTATCTCCTTAAACCGGTTTAAGGCCTGAGGATTCTGTGCAAAAGCAAGGATGAAGAAATTAGCATCAACCGCCACTCGTGACCATTTTCTAGACAGATGTTCTTTTTCTGGAGTAGTTTTACGTTTCCGCTTTTTCATGGATTCAGGCGACGTTCCACGGGGAGAAGTAGATTTCGACACTGTCAGAACTCCTTGAATTCTTACATATCATATATTTGGTACCTGAAAAGATAAATAGTCAGTTTTGTGTGTCTAGTTCACGGAATATAAACGGTGATGTTGATGGCAGGTCCTTCTCTTTTCGGTGGTATTATGATTGGTGCAGCAGCATGGTTAGAGGTATTTGTTATATTCTTTTTAGCACCGGTAACTTGGCAGCTAGCAGTAATTCCCGGTCTTTTCTTTCTTGCAGGATTGTTCCTAGCAGGCACGGTTGGTGACGAATCCCATTACTGGGAGTTAGCAATTGGTGGGATATGTATTGCAGTGGCTGTAGGATTTGTAGGTTGGTTTTATTTAACCAGTGGTGGAACATTGCTCACTGCGTCACTTCTTTCCTTAGGTGCAGGTATTCTTATCTTGGTGGGACTCGTTTTCATCATGGGTAAACAAAGTAAAGGGTACTAGTTGATTTAATTTATAGGACTAATCTGGAACGTCATTATCAACTTGCCTTCGCCGAGAGAGACCATCCTCTATTGTAGATTCAGTGACAAGTTCATACAGAATGGCTTGTTCTTTTTGAGGTCGAAGCAGACGCCCCAAGCGCTGAATGAATTCACGTTTACTGCCTGTTCCAGAAATAATTATGCCAATAGAGGCATCGGGGACGTCAACTCCCTCATCTAGAACCTGTCCGGTTACAATCTTCGTTAACTCTCCAGTTTTAAAAAGCTTGAGAATTTTTTCCCGTTCAGAAACCTTAGTTTTGTGCGTGATAAGGGGAAGACCGAAAAGGTCAGAAAGTCGTTCTACAACTCGAATGTAGCGAGAAAAAACTATAATCTTGGCTTCATGATATTGTTGGAGCAAGGATTCCACCTGATCGATTTTCCCTGAAGCTTCAAGAGCAATTCGCCGGTGCTTTTTCTAAATTGGATAATGCTTCACGTGCATCGGGGTCAAATACGGTCCTTTTCACAATGGTTTCAAATTGCCAACCAGGATCAATATCATCGAGTCGTCGGGTATAGTTGCGAAATATGCGCATATGAGAGTCATATCGAGCTTCTTCTTCGGGTTTGAGAGAAATTTGTATTCGTCGAATTTCATAAGGCGCCAAGAAACCTTCTTTTTCAAGGAGCCGTGGTGCGATACGATAAACCGTTGGTCCGACAAGCCGGTCAAGGTCGTGATGAAGTTCATCATAACGTTCAGGTGTAGCTGTTAATCCCAGCCTATGAGGCGCTAAGGAGAGTTCAGCAGCTAATCGATAAGTGGGGCTTGGAAGATGATGGACCTCGTCNNAACAAGTTGAGAAGCTAAAAGAGAAGCCGAGTCATAGGTTGCCACTGTAATGAACTTGATATCTTTCTTACCTCCACCTAAAACACCTACATCGGGGACATGAAGCAATACTTCGAGGGCTTCACGCCATTGACTTAAAAGATCAAGAGTAGGAACGATAATTAGAGTCGTTTCTGCAAGTCGGCGAATAGCTTCGAGCCCAACAATGGTTTTTCCTCCACCTGTTGGTAGGACCACAACACCTTGACCTTTTGCCCCTTGCCATCGATGAAGTGCATCTTCTTGATATTCGCGAAGCACCATATCTAGCTGGAGCTGGGCACGAAGATTTTCAGGTAATGCAAAATGAAGAGAAAAATGAGTGATAACTGGATAGCCCTTAGTTTGTAAGAAACTTAAGATTGTGTAGTAATCCATTATCCGTGCGTGAAAGAGTTTTTCCTTAGCATTGTAAGTTAAAATTGGCTTGATTTCTTCTAACTCTAAGAACCCGGCGGGTTTTAGAATCAAATCGCTTTTCCGGATACGCAGCTCCGCAAATCTGGTTACACCTTGTTTTTTAAGAATCGCTTTCTGCAAACTCGGAGAAACCTCATAATCGATTTTTGCGAAAAGATTGTTTAATTGGCTTAGTGGAAGCTTCGCTGCTTTGTCAAATAATAGCTTGAAACGAATGGTTTCTTTATCTTCATTAGGAGTTAGCCTTTCAGCAATCTGATTAAGCCTTGCAATTGTTTCTTCGTCTGCTTCGAAGACTTCAAAATAAGGTGAGCTCTTTCGGATAACTTGTGGAATTGGCTAGAACCTCCTATCAAGAGTTCCAATGCGCGATTATTTCAAGCGTCTTTCTACTGAGCAGGCTTAAAGTGAATCGGCGGAGAGTAATAAGAATACAAGAAAAGCATTAAATGCCCTAATTCCTAGCGAATCCTAGGCTTGATTTTGGGAGGCAGAATCTGTGTCTTTAGATAAGGAACTCCGTGAAATTGGAATTCGTACAAGTAAAGCAAAACAACTAGAGGAAGCGGGAAAAATAGATGAAGCTGTGGAACTCCTTATGCAATTATCCCAAGAGCTTCGTGATCTTGCGGACAAGGCAAATACTTCCTCTTTACGTGGAGTACTCATGCAACGGAGTCTCGAATACGCTAATAATGCAACCCAGCTAAAGCGTCAATATCTACCAGATGAAGTAGAAGAAATAGCTGATCAGGAAGGAGTAGCGGAAGTTCAGATACTGCGAGGCCCTCATCTCGCCTCTCAACTTCTAAGAATGCTGCAGTCGGCACAATACCGAGTTCTCATTGCTACTCATCAGCTCCATGATATCGACCTCATAGATCCTGAAGCCCAGAAACCTGCAGTAAACCTGCTTACAATTTTAAAAGAATTGCACGAAGCAGGAGTAAAAATCCGGATTCTTACAACGCCTCCAGCATTAATTGAAGGAGTAGATCGGTGGAAGCAAGCAGACGCCTTGCAGAATGTAGCGAGTGCTGGAGTGGGGTTTAAACTTTGTTCACACCTTCATTTCAATGGAGTCTTAATCGATGATAGCGGGATTTGGCGAGGAACTGCGCCATTGACCGAAAAAGGATTAGCTGGATTAGAGGATATAGCCGAATATTCGACAGCTCAATGGCTGAAAGCGGTCTACCTTGATTTGTTCCGTGCTCGCTGGGAACAAAGCGATTTAACATGTTCTCAATGCTATGAAAAAACTTGCTTGGCAAAATTCAAGGCAGAAGATCCGCGGCGAAGTTATGAGGATTCACCCGCTTAGTCAGGAAAATAGGATTCAAGACTAGGTTCGTCTGAGTCATAAGCAGAAACTACTTTCAAGTATCCACGTCGCTGGGCATGACGAACGATTTCTTCAACTTCTTGTGATGGAATGCCGAGACCCTTAGCAATATCTGCAATGTGGTGTTTTCCGTCGGACAGTATGATAGCAAGAATTGAATTCATACCAAAACGGCGTAGGAGATCTTGTCGAATAGGTGAATCCTTGTGGAGTAGCCGTGGAATCGCGGTTATTCGAACAGGAAGCGGCTCTTTTTGTGGCACAAATCCAACAATTTTGTCAACTTCAAGTTCAAAGTCGCGGAGTAACTGCCGGGCACGGGGGCTAGTTCGGAGTAATGAACTGAGGAGAATTAAATCATCTTTGAAGTATTGAAAGAAAATGTCGCGTAATGAATCTAGTAGTTTCCCGGTTGAAGCGTCTTTTTTCACACATGCCAAAAATACTAGCCCAGTATCGACAATATAGCTGAAAGAAAGGTCTTCGAAGGTGATATCTTGAAGTTGCCGACCCATCATTTCAGTTTGGAAGTGAACCAGTGAAGAAAAAAAGCTGCTAAACAGTGTTGGATCAAATTCGAGGGGAGAATATGCCTTATGATAAAGGGGAATACCGCTAGTATCAATGACCCACACTGCGTGCACTATCATGTACTGCACCTAGATATCCGAGCTGGTTACTAGAACGGATACTTGTCTTTAAGCTTGCCTCGAAGTTAAATTTCTTCGAATAAAGATTTTCCTAACGGCATTTCATGGATGAAGACGGCTTGGCGTGCGCGGGAATAGACATGCTTCACGTATGTGTTTTAGTTTTAGTAACCATACCAAGAATCGCTCCAAGCCCATTCCAAACCCTGAATGAGGGGGAAGCCCGAATTTTCGTAATTCTAAATACCAATCATAAGCTGAAGGATCAAGTTTTTCATTTTTAATTCGTTGAAGCAAGAGATCCAAATCATGAATTCGTTGCCCTCCACTTGTCAATTCCCCATACCCCCCTGGCGCAATAAGATCACTACTGAGAGTGATCTCGGGTCGTTTAGGATCTGGCATATGATAGAACGACCGGGCAGATGTAGGATAACCAGTAATAAAGAAAGGGTCTTTGAATTGCTTAGATACTGCACGTTCTGCCTCAGTTCCTAAATCTTGACCCCAAGGCACCTTGAAACCTTGTTTCTCGGCAATTTCAATGGCATCATCATAAGAAACCCGTTTAAAGGGTAATTTCGGTACTCGTACTCTCACTTTCAAAACATCTAATTGATGCCTAAAGTGATCCTTTACGTACATCACCATAGCATGAACAAGTCGTTCTTCGACACCCATAATATCATCATGAGTTCCAAAGAGAATTTCCGCTTCAAGATGCCAATATTCAGTTAAATGTCGTCGTGTTCGATGTTTTTCAGCGCGGAAACTAGGAGAAAGTAGATAGACCTTCTCAAGTCCACATATTGCTGCTTCCTCATATAGTTGAGCGCTTTGGCTTAAGTAAGCGGTCTGGTCAAAATATTTGAATGGAAATAGGGTTGCACCGCCTTCAACACTGGCACCCACAATAACTGGTGGGAAAATCTCGGTAAATCCTTCACTGTCAAAGTACTGATGGGCTGCACGGCTAATTCCTGCTTTTATCTGCATAATTGATGTTTGGCTGGGACTCCGTAAGTAGAGATGCCGTTTATCAAACAAAAACCCTTCACCCGCATCCTTTTCCAATGGCCATTCGGAATTAGCAAAATTTACAACGTCAAACCCTGAAACTTTCAATTCAATGCCTGTAGGCGCGCGTTTATCAACAGCAATTGTTCCCGAAACGACAATCGAGGATTCCAAGGTCACCTTTTGCATCACCTCAAAGGCGTCCGATGCTTTTTCACGGTGTCCTGCAACCTGAATAACTCCTGTTGGATCACGCACAATCACGAAGATAACTCCACCATGTTCACGCTTTCGGTGCACCCATCCCGTTAGGGTCACTGACTTCCCCTCCATTGAAGCATCAAGCTCAGACACATAATGGGTTTTTCCGAAGGTTTTCAGTACCTTATCAGTCAAACTTCGTCCCACCACTCAAAGAGAACAATTAATTCAAAATAGCGGTGGGGGTTAAGAGGATTTTGCTACACGCTGCCGAATATATTCGAGCATCTCTTTCCCAATATATTCGAAAGCGGGGGTCACATTCAAATCATCCTTCGCACTTGTCTCAAAATACGCCTTGAACCCATGATCTTTCGCAAACTGAATAACTTCCTTCCGATTCACCGCTCGATGCAAATCTGCCTTCATCCCAATCAAAATAACGGGAATCTTCTCAGTATTACTGCGAATCAGTCCCAACCATTCATCCAGTTTTAAAAAAGTACTAAACCGATTCAAATCAAAGCACAACATTGCCCCCCGTGCACCAAAGCAAAACTTAGGCAATAAAAACCTAAACCGCTTCTCCCCACCAAAATCCCATACTTGTAGCTTTACAGGAGTAGACCCATGTCCGTCATTGATAATTAATTTCTTAGCTGCAAAGGCGGTTCCCACGGTGAGCAGGGAGTCATGATATACGCCTTCAACATAGCGCCGTATCATGGTGGTTTTTCCGACGCCGCCTTCTCCTGCGACGACGAGTTTGAGCATAATGCCTTCTTCTTCCACGGTGTTACGCTTCCACTTGTCCAGTTGTTCACCTGTCAGTTAACAAAAAGGATAGAAAAACTGTTCGGTGACAAGAATCTTTGACTATTTTTATCAAGGTTGATTCACAAGTTTTTTTTGTGGTGCGAATGCCTGTAAAGTGAGCAATTAGAGTGATGGGTGAAACTGTTGCATGTTGCTGTGGTGCCACATCGATGCACTGGGTGTCGTGTGTGTGAGTTAGTTTGTAGCGAGTTTCATGAGGGAATTTTTCAGCCTAGTTTGGCGCGGGTTCACGTTGTCTCGTTTGATGAAACGGTGCAGGATGTGCCGATTGTTTGTCAGCAATGTCACGATGCACCGTGCCAAGAAGCCTGCCCAGAGGATTCAATTTCAAGAAACCCGGAGACAACAGCAGTGGTTATAGATCGCGACTTGTGTATTCAATGTGGGGCATGTGTTCGAGCTTGTGTGATCGGACTTGACCAGATTGAACCAGAACACAAGTTGGCAATTCGATTGGATGAAGGAAAAGAAATGCCATTGAAATGTGACCTCTGTGCGGGAGAGCCGCAGNNGCGGGAGAGCCGCAGTGTGTTAAGTTTTGTCCAACTGAGGCGTTAGTTTTTACAGATGAACCTGTTGAAGATGAATATACGGTTGACGAGCTTATGGAGGCGCTGAACCATTTCTTGAATCAAACAGAACTTCCTTTACGCAAACAGGAGGGCAAATAGATTGTATAAAGGTTATACAGGGAAGCTTCTCCGAATCAATCTTACAAATCAAAAAGTGGAAATAGAAGCCACATCCAAGGACCTAGCACGTCGTTTTATCGGGGGGACTGGGTATGCGAGTTATATTTTATATCATGAGCTTGCTCAGGGAATTGAGCCACTTAGTCCTGATAATAAACTAATTTTTTGTACTGGACCAGCCACAGGAACAGCGTGGCCAACTGCAGGACGTATGGCTGTTGTGAGCAAATCCCCGCTGACTGGAATTTGGGCAGAAAGTCATGTGGGAGGACACCTAGGATCTGAGATAAAATATGCCGGTTACGATTTCATCATTGTGGAAGGACAAGCACAGAAACCAACGATTCTTTCGATTGTGGACCAAGACATTCAGTTCCACTCGGGATCACCCTATTGGGGGTTGAAAACACTAACGGCCTCAAAAGCAATACGTCGAAATTTAAAACAACAACATGGCCATGTAGCTGTTATTGGACCGGCTGGAGAAAATTCTGTTCGATACTCCGCTATAATGATAGATGGTGCACGAGCCGCAGGACGTACAGGATTAGGTGCAGTGATGGGATACAAGAAGTTGAAAGGATTTCTTGTACGTGGAACAGGAAGTGTGAGTGTAGCCGATCCTCAACGGTTCCAAACCCTGTGGCAAGATGGACATGACCGAGTTCAAAATAATCCTCAAGCCCTCGAAATGCGAAAGTATGGCACAGCAATATTGGTAGCTACAAAACAAAGTATTGGTGAGTTACCCACTTACAATCATCGTGAAGGAGTATATGAAGGGTGGGATCGAATATCAGCTGAAACATTTCACGACCACTATTATCACACAACTCGAGCCTGTGGAACCTGCCGTCTTGCTTGCAAAAAAGCCTTCAAGGTTATGAAAGGTCCGCATAAAGGCCTCATCACTGAAGGACCTGAATATGAAGGAATAATGGCAATGGGCAGTAACGTGGGAATTGATGATGTTCCCACTATTCTTGTTACTCAGCATTTGTGTAATGAGTATGGTATGGATGTCATAAGTGCAGGGGCTACAGCCGCATTTCTTATGGAGCTAGCAGAACACGAGTTGTTAACGAAAAAAGAACTAGAACAATTGAATATCCATTGGGGCAACACAAATGCCCTAATTGAGCTGATGCACCAAATTGCCCATCGTAAAGGCTTGGGTGATTTAGCGGCCGAGGGCAGCCATCGGATTGCAAAGCAAAAAGGAGATGCCGCAAAACCCTTTGAAATGACCGTTAAGGGCATGGAAATTTCAGGGCAAGATGGACGCGCACACCGATCCATGGCATTAGGTCATGCTGTTGCCGCTCGTGGAGCTGATCATCTCCGTAACCTGGTCACTATGGATCAGCTAGCATACAAAGAGGTGGCTGCAGAACGGTTTGGAGCAGACAAGCTCCCAGATATCTGCGACCCCTACGTTGAAACACATAAAGCACTAGCAACAGTCGTTACGGAGAAAGTGTACACAATTCGTGATAGTTTGATTGTATGCTGGTATACATGTTCATGGCCACCCATCTTTTGGGTCGAGGATTTTGCACCACTACTTGCTTCTGTAACTGGTGAACCTGCCTTTGACAGCGTTGATGAATTAATGCACATTGGCGCCCGACTAGTTACAATGAAACGGGCTTTCAATGTTCGAGAGGGCATAAGGCGAGAAGATGATCAGCTACCACGACGTTTCACTCATGAACCGTTCACCACGGGACCAAGTAAAGGTCAAACCGTGAAACTTGAACCCATGCTCAACGAATATTACCAGCTCTACGGATGGGATGTTCAGACCGGTATTCCAAAAGAAGAAACCCTCAAAAAATTAGATCTCAAGGAAATTGCCAAAGACTTTCAAGCTAATGGTCTGTTAACTTGATACGCCCAAGGTGACGCGCTAGGGGTAATTTCGGTCAATATGTCTTCATAAGGCGGATTTGTAATTCAAATTTGAAGAGATTATACAAAAACCCAAGAGGGTTACGTATCATACGGTAGTAATCGGTTTTTCCTCTACCAATATCAAAAAGTGTTGGACCAGGCCATTTCATAAACCGTGCAGCACGAAATCCTCCATAAGGACGTGCATGAACTATTCGCATTATTAGCCAGCTGCAGCGGAGTTCTTCCCCAAAACGTTGTTGAATTCTGCACTGATAACTGGAAGAAGCTTCAGAAAGCGTTTCATGATGTTTTATGACATCAATAACGGTTCGGGCCGCAATTAATCCTCCCTCAAGGGCATAGCAGATACCCTGCCCGCTAAAAACATCAATAAATCCTGCAGAGTCACCGACCAAAAGTACTCTCTGATTCGTCAGTGAAATTAAATTTTCAAAGAAAGGTAAAAGATGGCCACGCAGATTTTGGAACGTAAAGGGTGGCAACCCGAATTGTTCGCAAAACCGCCTGGATAATCCTCTAAGCAAGTTTGGAACATTGCCTAACTTAGTAGCCAGGCCACCTAAACCTACAGAAAGACTGTTTTTTCGTGGGAAGACCCAGAAATAGCCTCTCGGAATATAGGGCAGCCAAATAACCAAAAGAGAAGGATCAAGACTCTGATCCCAAATTGTTTCTGAAACCGGAACATCCGCTTCAATTGCTAATCCAATTTCTTTAGGCTTCATTTGTTTTCGAGGACCTACTTTTCGCCCTATTATTGATGTAGCCCCATCTGCACCTATGACAAGTTTACCTTCAAATCTCCCCTTTTCAGTGTGACAAAGAACACGATCAGAGTATTGTTCCACATCGTTTACGGCGCATTCTTGTTCAAAATGTGCTCCTGCTTTGACTGCTCGGTTTGCTAAGAAATTGTCGAATTGGCTTCGTTTAACTGTATAAGCAACTACTCGAGCAGAACGATATTCAAAAGGTATGCCTTCTGGACCAATGAGCTGCAATCCATATATTTTCTGTTCAATAATTGATTTGGGAAGCCGTATCCTAGCAAACTTTAGGGCGTTGAGGGAACGAACCGAGAGCGCACCACCACAGGGTTTTTCACGGGGAAATCGCGCTTTGTCAAGTAGCAATGTATTAAGCCCCGCATTGGCACATTTGTAGGCGGCTATGGACCCAGCTGGTCCTGCTCCGACGACAATAACGTCGTAGATACTAGAAACCCCCGATGTAAGTATCTACCTATGTTGAGCAGGTTTTCTCTGAAAATTCTTTCTTTCCTAATTGCTATTCCTTAATTGGTGGCAACACGTGCTTTGTATCAAGTAATCGATATGACCCAAGAAGCCCTAAAGAAAGGAGCAAAACTGGTATGTGGAGGTTATCGTATTAATGTCCACGGCGATCGTGATGAAGCGGGTTTATTCTATAAGCCAACCGTGCTCCGAGATGTACCTCTCGATTGTCGCATCTGGTACCAAGAAACCTTTGGTCCGGTCTTGCCAATCATGAAGATTCAATGCTTTGATCAAGCAATTACTCAAGCCAATAATACACCTTATGGAATTCGAACTTCAGTATATAGTGAGGATCCTGATATTTGGCAGCGTTTTTTGATGAAATCGAAGCACCCGGAGTTGCAATTAATACAGATCACCTTCATTTTGATACTTTTTACCCGCATCTAGGAGGTTTAAAGACCAGCGGGGTTTTTGGTGGGAAATATTTCTACGAAGCGTTGAATTATCTGAAATACCGTCATTTTCCTGCTTGAACTTCACCTACAATTCAATGTGAAAGGCTTTTAACCTAAAACGTTCTGCAGAGGAATCAGAGCAACGGGGTGCTGTTTAGGTATGTATGACGAAGAGCTTACAATGTTAATGATTCCTGGGCCTGTGCCAGTTCATCCACGAGTCTACCGGGCAATGTCCCGTGTACTATATGGTCACCGGACTTCAGAGTATCAGAACACGTACAAAGAAACTGTGGCGCTTCTTCAGCGACTATTACAAACAGAACAAGATGTCTTGATTTTTGCAGGTTCTGGTACAGCAGCAATGGAAGCAGCTATTGCTAATACTTTGGAGCCGGGAGAAAAAGTCCTGAATCTGATAAACGGGAAATTTAGTGAGCGATGGAGTGAATTAACAACAGTGTTGGGTGGAGTTCCAGTTGAGCAGGAATATACATATGGCCAAGCAGTTGATCCTGAAAAGGTTCGCGAAGCACTTGCTACGGATGCTTCAATTCGTATCGTTACACTTTGTCATAATGAAACGTCGACTGGTGTGCTAAATCCTGCAAAGGAAATCGGACAAATTGTACGCGACTATGACCGACTTCTCCTTGTTGACGGAATAACTTCTGTGGGAGGAGATTATGTTTATCCTGACACATGGAATTTCGATATGCTTGTCACAGGTAGCCAGAAATGTCTTGGTGTACCACCAGGCCTTGGGGCAATTTGGGTAGGATCTCGTGCGTGGAAGAAAATACACGAGAGAAAACAGCCCAGCCCAACTTATTATCTGAATTTACTGAAAGCAAAGAAACGATATGATGGCTTTGGTGACTCACCATTTACGTCAGCTATAAGCCTCATCTATGGTCTTCACGAATCACTCACAATCATGTTCGAAGAAGGATATGAAAACCGTATTGAAAGACACCGCCGACTGGGTCGAATCACTCGGGCGGGTTACCAAGGAATGGGACTTGATTTGCTAGCGGACCCGGCACATTACTCAAACACAGTTACGGCAGTCAAATATCCTTCTGGGATAACCGATAAGGAATTCCGTAAACAGGTGCGAAATCTCGGAATCTTAATTGCAGGTGGACAAGGTCCTGTTAAGGGGAAGATCTGGCGGACAAATCACATGAACATTTGCACTGAGCGCGATGTTCTTGCGACTTTGGCGATTATTGAAATCGTTTTAAAGCGAATGGGATTTGAATATCCAATTGGATCTGGAGTCTTAGCAGCTCAAGAACAATTACTCAAAGAAAAAATCTAGATTCGCCAATTTTTCGACACGTCATCCTTATAGAGGGTGATGAGAATCAAATAGTGTCGTAGAGTGTAAGAGCTCAGAAACCGTACGTGAGAAACTGTAGTGAAATGAAGTGATGATGAATGACCCCAAAAGAAAGTAACCCAAAGTCTCCAACTACTTCACCTAAAGAAATAAGTGCGGCTCAATGCGCTACTCCGATTGAGATTTCATCTGAGTTGTTAACCGCTTTGCAAGTTCGTGTTAGGCTTACTGAATCTCAAAGCCGGGCATATACTGTATTATTAGTTATGGGCCAGCTGACAGCGGATGAAGTTAGTAATTATTCTGGAATTCCAATGGCCAAAATGAAAAACACAATTGAAGAGCTTGAAAAGAAACAGCTCATCAAATCATTGCCAGGTGTGGTCACCCGTTACCGAGCGTTTGCTCCCTATAAAGAATTAGCCCAGGAAGTAAAGGTGTTTACAAAAGACACGCAAGAATCGTGGAAAGAATTACAGAAGCTCCAAAACAAAACATTAGGTGAAATTCACGACGAGCTGCAAACAATGACCAGACAGACTCGAACTGCCTTGGAGAATTTAAATGAGCGTCAAGGAATTGCATTAAACGAAGCCGCAATGGCAACTAACATTGTATTGAGTAATTTGGTTGAAAACTTGCAAACATCCC
>JABAOH010002600.1_pt4 | contig 16251 bp, 17 predicted proteins | sample 7062181 | NCBI WGS metagenome assembly JABAOH01 (sample SAMN14538630, study PRJNA623070) | marine sediment metagenome | biome: marine biome [ENVO:00000428]; feature: marine pelagic biome [ENVO:01000023]; material: deep marine sediment [ENVO:00002113]; isolation source: pool of 5 deep marine...
GAGGTGTATACTGAAGGGCGTTTTGAATTAGATTCCGTAATACCTGCTCCACCTTGTCCGGATCGGCCATCACCCGTTCCGTTCGGTCAGTGTAGACCTCTTCAACAGAAATGCCTTTTGCCTTGAATTGAGACCTGAAGGGCCCCAGACACTGTTTAACGAGGTCCGGAAGAATCACACTCCGCAGACGGAGGGTCGCACTGGCGGCGTCCGCCTTGGCGAGCTCGAGGAGGTCCTCGACCAACTTCATAACCCTGAGGGTTTCCTCATAGATTAAGTCGAAGGTTTCCTTCGAAGGGTTCGCCACACCATCTATTAACGCCTCAAGATATCCTCGAATGTTTGTTATGGGGGTTCGAAGCTCATGAGCCACGTTAATGACCATGGTCTTTCGCAAGTGCTCGAGTTTCTGCAGGTTGTCCACCATTCGGTTAAACGCCGCAGCTACTTGTCCGATTTCATCTTTTGATGAGACTTGTATCCTCTCGGTATAATCCCCGAACGCGATCTTTCTCGATATCTCCCTCATCTGCGAGAGGGGGATTAGGACCTTTTTGTTGAGGAGAACACTGAGGATAACCGCTAGCGTCAGGGCAACGAGGCTGGCCCAAAGTAAGTACCGATGAATGGCTTCGAGAAACATCCCATGCGTCTCTGTGGGGGAGATATTATACTTCTTCATCAGGGCCATAAAATAGTCCGCGGCAAGGTAATCGATGGCCAGCCAAACCACGAGGATCACCACACCAATGGCGAGGACATTGATACCCAAAAGCTTCCACAGGAGCCGACTTCGCATACCCTTCCCTTTATCTTACTCTCCATCGTTTTCGGCAAATCGATATCCGACGCCTCTCACAGTCAAGATATACTTGGGGCTTGATGTGTTTTCCTCAATCTTTTCCCTGAGTTTCCCGATGTGGACATCGACGACCCGATCGACCACGACCTCGCCGTCCGGATAGAGACGATCCAAAAGGTCCTGACGCCGAAAAACCCTTCCAGGTGTGGCCATCAGTGCATGAAGGAGTTTATACTCTGAAAGAGTCAGCGAAATCGGGCGTCCATTCAAGGTGACTTTGCACTTTTCGAGATCGAGAATTAGCCCCTTGTGCGCAAGGTGTTTCTTGCTCTTCAACGGCTCCCGTCCGGTTCGTCGGAGGATAGCCTTTACCCTTGCGACTAGCTCCCTCGGGCTGAAACGGTTTGACGACGTAGTCATCTGCCCCGAGAGAAAGTCCCAAGACCCGTTCCATTTCCTGATCCCGGGCGGTCAGAATCAGGATGGGGACATCAGAGGAGCTTCTCAGCCGACGACATACCTCCCAACCGTCGATTTTAGGAAGCATGAGATCGAGAATAACGAAAGTCGGATTGTAACGCTTTGCCAGCGCCAAAGCTTGCTCACCATCGTGCGCCACCCACGTTTTAAACCCATCCTTTTCAAGATACATGGAAATGAGGCCAGCGGTCTTCTTGTCATCTTCGACAAGGAGTATTCGGTCTGTGGAATTCGGATGGCTCACGGCCAACCTCCTGTTGGGGGAAACAGCGAGGTCTCTACGCCTAACACTCGCCATTAACTAAAACTATAGCGGATCGTCTGACACATTGAAAGTAAAGGTGTGAAAACGGTGCCAGGCCTTAACATGAGGCATGAACAAGAGGACCGGCACTGCTCTTGACTCCTACGACCGAGAGCAGTCTGACGGTTTTGAATCAAACACCGAGAAAAATGGGGACGTAGTTGAATTTGTTGAGTAACTTCTTACCGTAATTGTTTATCCTAGGCCGATCCTATGATACAAGGGGTGTCTCTATTTTTTGAAAAGATCTTATTTGATATTTGGAAAAGTGATCACGAGCTAGACGGGATTTAAGTTCACGAATTCAACAACGTCCCCAAAGTTCCCTGAGGGACGTTTGCGGAAGCGTTGGGGGACCCATCGAGGGCGAGCAGGCTTCGACGTGACCTCAGCCGAACGTAAGGGGAAAACCCCGCCTTCAGAGCGGGGAAGGGGCAAAAATTCCCCACCTGTGAGCCCCGCGAGGGTCAACGCGAGAGCAAGGGAGCGAAGGGGTATGAGGGTCCCATCAAAAGATTCAAAATTGTTGTGGAACATCAGAAGGGTACAAACTTCATGCTTTGAAAACTCAGGAAACTCCACTCTGGGTTTTTTGTTGACTTTGCCCAATCCTTTCGTTCTAATTGCAGAGAAACTGATTGAGGATAAGATACATGGAAACAGTCGTGAGTATTTTTCAAGGCATCGCTATTCTTATTGGAATATTTGTGCTGTACCTATTAGTTGTAGCTTTAATTCCCGGTCCCACAGTACCAGAGCAACACCTGGAAAAGGCGAAAGAACACACCAGGGAAACAAATCCAAAACCATGTCGATCAAGAAAAGATGTGAGTTTTGAAGTCAAGGGAATGTCATTAAGCGCATGGCTGTATTTGCCTGAGAATGTGTCCACTCCGCTTCCTTGTATCATTATGGGGCATGGTTTTGGGGGTATCAAGGATATGGGCTTGGAACCTTATGCTATTCGTTATCAGGAAGCCGGCTTTGCCGTGCTCGCATTCGATTACCGGCATTTTGGTGAAAGCGATGGTGAACCTCGCCAGCTGGTATGGATCCCATACCAACTGGAAGATTGGTTGGCGGCGATAACGTACGCCAGAGGCCTCAAGGAGATTGATCCGGCAAGAATCGCTCTGTGGGGTACCTCTATGAGCGGTGGACATGTTATCGTAACTGCTGCAAAAGATAAAAACATTGCCTGCGTATCTGCGCAATGTCCGGGGTTGGATGGTCATGCGTCAGGAGAGATGATTTCTAAAAGAGAAGGAATCGGATACATTCTCCGTATGATAATGCACGGACAACGTGATCTGGTTAGATCCTGGCTCGGTCTTTCGCCCCATAAAATACCTATCGTAGGAAAACCAGGAAGTATTGCTTGTTTGACGACTCCAGATGCTTATGATGCTTTCGGTAAACTCGCACCGGAGAATTTTATTAACGAAGTCTGTGCTCGCATAATACTACGGGCAAACAAATACAGACCGGTCAAACATGCCCAAAACGTTCGTTGCCCGGTCTTGCTCCCGATATGTGATAATGATAACTTGACTCCAATCAGCGCCGCTGAAGAAACTGAAAGAAATTTGGGGAAATATGCAGAAGTAAAACACTATCCAATCGGTCACTTTGATATCTATATAGGGGATAACTTTGAAAGAAGCGTAAGCGATCAGCTTGGTTTTTTTGAGAAACACCTTTGATTCGTGTATTGTGATGATCTGATCCATTCTCCCTCTGACCTCGCCCTATGCCGCCTCGGGTGAGTTCGACCGTTATGCGGTAGATGAGTTTTATGACATGTTGAACGGTGAAAAGATGGAAAAAATCTTTGATGGTAAAAAGACAGCAAAATTAGGTACCGAAAAGAGGCCCGCTGTTGTTCATGTTCAAACAGAAGAAAGATTAAAAGAAGTGGCATCCATATTTGAAGAAAACGGTTGGAGATATACAATTCAACTGGAACCAGATAAACCAGAGGATATGACCGATTTAGAAATACTATTGAATCCACAAAAACCGAAGATTGCCGAAAAGAAAGTTGGACGCAATGAGCCCTGCCCATGTGGAAGCGGGAATAAGTATAAAAAATGCTGTGGTAAATAAGGCTATTTTACATTTTGAGAGATTCGTCTGCGCACACCCACTGCGTCACCCTGACGGCTAGAAGCCGAGGCGCTTTTGATATTCGTTGGTTTGTTGAAGTTCCTCATTATCAAAACAGACCCTCCACGTGCCCGCCGCAAGTGAGGAGGACGTTATGTTCCGTTAAACGGACTCCAACGGAATGGCAATCAGGTGTTGATATGGATCACAGCGCCCTCCAAAAGTCCGATTAACTCTTCATTTTCCCTCAAGTCGGGGGCTCCGCTCATTTCGCGGTTCGTTCCGCGTAAGAAGATGATTAGGATTCGGGAAGAACAGCCACAAGATATAAAAGCAATCCGTAAAGTAAACATACGGGCTTTCGGTCAAACTCAAGAGGCCAACCTCGTGGGCAAGCTGCGGCAGAACTGTAATCATCTGCTGTCCCTGGTGGCTCTAATGGAAAACCAGGTCGTTGGCCACATTCTTTTCAGTCCTGCCACAGTCGAGGTTGAACACGGGACGGTACTGGGAATGGGTCTGGCACCCATGGCAGTGCTACCTGAGTACCAAAGACGGGGGATTGGCTCGGAGCTGATCAGATCGGGTATAGTCAGGCTGACAAGCAGGCGGTGTCCTTTCGTGATCGTTTTGGGGCATGCTCACTATTATCCTCGATTTGGGTTTGAGCCTGCGAGTCGCCACGGAATCCGGAGCGAATGGGAAGTGCCAGTTGACACATTCATGATATTGGTGCTTGATGAATCTGCGATGCAGGGCACCTCGGGGATGGCCAAGTATCGGCCAGAATTTGCTGAAATCATGTGAAGCGACGAACAAGCGGATGCAGTGGACGCGGTAAACCGCGGCATTGATCTTGGCCGTTAGGCGGCGCAGGCCGTGGAATTCTGCAGTCAACATACTGCTACGCTGATGGTCAAAGAGGGAGGGATCCTGGTAGCTTTCGCTCAGGTCCGGCGGTAATCGCCGCCCGATTGTGTGACCGATGAATCGTCGGTGGAGCTCTGGCGCTTCTATGTCGATGAACCGTTCCAAGGGGGGGAGTGGCACAGCTTCTGATGGATGCGGTACACGAGGCGGCGCATGATCTCGGGGGCGAACGCTCTGGCTGAGTGTCTGGGACCGCAATGCCCCTGCAATTGCCTTCTATCGGAAATGTGGCTTCAGAGATGTTGGCACGAAGGATTTCTGGGTAGGCAGTGATCGGCAAACAGACCGAGTTATGGTTGTGGCTGTTCAGTCCCCATCATCCATGCCGTCTGACAATTAACCGGAACGGATGCGTTAATCTATCTGGTCGAGCTTGGGCATTCGTAGACAGGACTGCGAAAGATGACATCATGTGCCTGTCGCAAAGACCTGGACCGGAAGTATCAAATACGCGCTCGTTTAACAGTATCAAGTTTGAGAAATATCGGGGCTGTTTAATATGTGAAGAAAACAATGGGGTCAGCTCTTGAAATGGAACCTTAATCCTTTTTGAGGAGACCTATGGAATCAATTAAGACTATTCGTACTTTTGACAGGGCCACTGCGATTGTCACTGGTGGAGCATCAGGAATTGGTCGAGCGATCGCCGAGGAATTAGCAAAGCGTGGCTGCGAGGTGGTACTGGCTGATCTTCAGATCGAATTAGCAGAAGAAGTCGCATCAAAAATCCACGCTTCCGGTGGTAAAGCAGAGGCAGTCAAAATAGATGTAACCGACTTTTATGCTCTGGAACAGCTCGTTCAAGAAACCGTTAAACGTACGGGTCGGTTAGACTATATTTTTAACAACGCGGGAATCGTAATTGGTGGCAACGTCAACCACTACGGTATCGAAGATTGGAATGAAATTGTAGATGTCAATCTCCGTGGCGTGATCAGTGGAGTCCAAGCTGCATACAAGGTTATGATGGCCCAGGGATTCGGGCACATTGTCAATACTGCTTCCTTGGCTGGACTTATGCCCTCTCCAGGAAATGTAGCCTACGCAACAACCAAGCATGGGGTAGTCGGTCTTTCAAAATCACTGCGAGCCGAAGCCACACAGACGGGAGTGCGCGTTAGCGTCTTGTGCCCTGGTTTTGTTCGTACGGCTATCTTGGAGAGAGGGGGGAAGTATGGCAGAATCCTTATGGATTTTTCACCTGAACAAGAACGTCGCATTTTGGAGATATTGGAAAAATTCAAACCCATGGCTCCAAATATCTTCGCCAAAAAGGCTCTAGAATTGGTCGCGAAAAATAAAGCAATCGTTGTTTTACCGTCGTGGTGGAAGCTGTTCTGGTGGATTCACCGTTTGTCTCCTTCCCTGGGAATATTCCTTGCCCAAAGGCGATTTCAAGATTTTCAAGAGAAGCTTGGCATGGTGCAAAGTGGCTAACCAATCAATGAAAGGGACCCTTCGATGCTTTGATTTTACTCAGCATCGACCCATCCCCGTAGCTCAAGGCCGCTGAGCTGGGACGTTAGGCACTACAGATCACCTCTACTTGGGGAGGAGGGATTATGATAGTTCGGATTTGGCATGGGTGGACGACGCCCGCAAAAGCAGATGTGTACGAAGGCCTTCTCAAAGAAGAGATTTTCGTAGGCATCCGGAATCGTCGCATTCGCGGGTACAAGGGGATCCAACTCCTACGTCGGGAAACTACCGATGAAGTCGAATTCATGACGATCATGAAGTTTGATAGCCTAGACGCTGTGCGTGAGTTCGCAGGGGAGGACTACGAAGCGGCTGTTGTGCCTCCGAACGCACGGGCGGTGCTGTCCCACTTCGATGAGCGTTCACAGCATTACGAGGTCAGGGCAGAGTTAGAGGCTTAACACGCAGCTGACCTTGAAGACAGCTGCACCTATATCCAGGCAGCTGATCTTTACTGTTAGCTGCCGTAAGAGACAGATCGCCTATGGCTACAGGGGTTCACCGTGGGTTGTTCTAGATTATACGTAACGGGACTTGCGCATGACCAAATCACTTAAGTTCGACGTGTTTGGACGGCAGGTTTTGGTAGTGAAATTGGACGATCGTTGGTCTGCATTCTACTTAGGTACGAATGGGAAAAGACGTCGGGCAGAGGACATCGTCGTTCCGTCATTCATCACCGAATCAGAGATCGAGCGCTATCTCGCTGATCTATGTCATGAATGGGCGAGTGAGAAGTGCCCAGATGTCAAGCGCTTAGACTAGCGCAAAGGGAGACTCCATAGTTGATTGGTTAGCACTTCCACACTTCTCGCCAAGCTCCAAGGCCTCATCGTATCCCCATTTTTTTCATAGCCAGGCGAAGTCTTTTCAACTCTTTTCTGCTTGCTTTCTGGTTGGGATCTATTTCTAGCGCTCGCAAAAAATTCTCTTCAGCTATTCCCAAATTCTCAGGGTCTCGTTGTCTGTGGGCGATAGAATGATAGCTGATTCCCATCCCATAGTATCCATAGGCATTTTCAGAATCGAAATCTAAAACCCTTTCATAATGCTTGAGGGCCTCTTCATATCGTTTGCTTCTAACGCAAGAATATCCCTTGTTATTGTATTGCCCAGCTGTTTTTTTCTCTGATGGCCATCAGAAAATTATCAATCGTCCAACTCCCGGTCGTTCTGAAGGGATGGATCTTTTCAGTGTTATTGCTAAGAGCAGGTATAAGTACTAGGAATGAAGGGAACCCTCTGACACCATACTTCCGAGAAAGAGCCAGTTCAGCAGCTCCTTTATCTGGGTTGATATTCACTTTGGGAATATCGAATAAGAAGTTTTCTATCTCATAAGAGGAAAGATATTCAGTATTCAGTCTATTACACCATTTGCACCCAGCGTTGTTGAGATAGAGGATTAGCGGTTTTCCCTCATCTGTTGCTTGCGTCATGGCATATCCATAACCGGAAGCTCCGTGCTCCTACCCACAGAAATCGTAGGCTAAAACCCCACTACTCACACCGACCCCCATGAAAACGATAACCGCCAAAGTCGATAAAAGAATCCTGCAAATGAACCGAGTATTTTGCATTGTCGTTTTCCCCTCTGATCCTGTGTTCTGGACGTAAAGAAACAGGATCGGCAAGAGGTGGGGAAAACTTGAGATCATGTAACATGTTTTGAAAGAGTTAGAGATTTTATTCTGAAAAAGCTCGAAACCTTATGTTATTGTTATACGCTCTACTCAGGATAGAAAACTACATTTGTCGAGGGCAAATGGCGGTTACACCGACCCAGGAGTAACGAATGACGACCATGCTGATATCTCATCGCATGGACCTGATCAGAGTAGCACTCTTATCAACGGGCCATATGGCGGTTGATCTGTATCCCCCTTTTTTGGCCGCACTTCTTCCTCTTCTCATCGAAAGGCTCGGGTTGTCCTTTACCCTGTCGAGTGTACTTGCCTCCATCCTCATGGTTTCGGCCGCATTAACTCAACCTCTATTTGGGATTCTGTCTGACAAAGTTGGAGGCCGAAAACTGGTTTTCTGGGGACCGTTGATGGCGGCCACAGGGATGAGCTTCATAGGTCTTCTCCCGAACTACGCCCTCTTAATCCCATTCTTGGTCATCGGTGGATTGGGGGTCGCCTGCTTTCATCCTCAGGCTGCTTCATTGGCTGGCCATTTCAGCGGCCCTCGGAAGGGTCTCGGTATTTCTCTGTTCATGCTCGGAGGTAATATAGGGTTCGGTCTTGGACCGATGGTCATTCTCACGATCGTTTTGGGCCTTGGCATAGAGAGAAGCTATGTGGCGCTACTTCCGGCAACCATTTTCATTCTCGCCTTGATTCGGTATTTACCAAAACATACGCTTCCTTCGCCTGCTCTCGGGGTTGATAGACCAGCAATAAGAGCTGTCCACCTTCGCGACGTCTGCCGTTTTTCTTTGCTTTGGTTGGTCGTTTGGCTCAGATCCACGGCCATTCTCAGTTTGATCACGTTCTTGCCCACTTATCAAACAATGAGGGGACTTTCTCTGACAGCGGGGGGGAGTTCCTTTACGGTTTTCATGATTTTCGGCGCACTGGGCGGGTTCCTGGGAGGAAGTCTCTCGGACCGGGTCGGTCGAAAAAGGACGGTGGTCCTCTCTCTTCTGATGGTTATTCCCACGTTTTGTGGTTTTCTCTATCTATCGATTCACTGGACTTTCGTGTTCCTTGCCCTCCTCGGATTCTTCATTTACCTAGGAGAATCGCCCTGCATCGTCATGGCGCAGGAGACAGCTCCTGAGCGAGGCGCAACAATGTCAGCTCTGATCATGGGCTTTTCATGGGGAATGGCGGGATTGGTATTGATGGGTGTGGGAGCTTTTGCCGATGTTTTTGGCATGAAGCAAGCGATGGATCTGCTGCTCGGCCTCGCCACGATTGCCCTGGTTCTGGCTTTTTTTCTTTCCGAAGTGACTTCGGAAGCTCAACATCCAACATCAGACGAAGACTAACAGATAAAAAGGTGGGAGAGCCGACCAATCAGCACTCCAGTGACACCGGCAGAACGACCGCCTTGGACGACGAGACCCTCACGGCGGATCACTCTTCACAATCCGTATCACCGACCAACTGGGCAGGCAAGCTCGCATCGCCTGCAATAGCTAATCCATTTCCCGGGTTCGAGCTCTCCATCAACTTCAACGTTTTCGGGTCTATCTTCATCGACTCTCATCTGCTCGTGGCAGAGCTGCTTGCTGAAGACACCCGTTCTACCGGGTAGCTGATCAAGTCCAAAATCATCTTCTGAATAGATTTTTTTCCGAAAGGCTTCTTTTGGACAGGCTGCCATACAAGGCGCACTGCACTCTTCGCAGGGGTCAAATTCAATAGGACCGGTGCACGGGAGAACCTCATCCGTCACCATGGCCCGTAGACGGACCCTGGGGCCGAATTCCGGGGTCACCAAAAGGTTGTTTTTGCCGATACATCCCAGCCCTGCCATAACGGCAGCATCCTTGAGAAAAATCCCCCCGTGCTCGATGTGATATGACAATTCTATTGTTCTGACTCGCTTTTTCTCCTCCAACCAATGAGATAGCTGTGAATTTGTGGATAAGAGCATCCGATTGCCACGGGTACCCCCGAAGTAACCCGTCTTCCACCAATCCAATTCAGGGTTGGCCTGGGGATGCAAGACGGCGATGACAATTGCGCATTTCGCATTTCCAGGCCATGCAACTTTTCCGAGCCCTGTTGGCCCTTCCCCACTGCCAACGGCCCTGTATTCACCCATTCTTCCGTAGATCAGATGAGAAGGGGATTCCTTGAGGGCTTCGACACTGGCGATTCCAGCCGACGAGGCACCGAATTCCTTCGCCTTTCTGATGATTTGGTCGCTGATCTCTTCCTTTATGTCTTTGCGCATCCCCGCACCTCCAAGCCTGTTAAACTAACCAAATAAGAGAGAAGATGTCCACAAGATCATATAATTCACAAAGCATGGTTATCGACCATGGCACTCGTAGAGTGAACTCGGAACGCCATTCTGATTGAGCAAAGCGCGGCCGATGTGGAAGTTCAGTTACTCTTGTACCTCGGTAACTCTGATTGATCTTTGGGGCCAATCAGGTAAAATAAGTTTGAACAAAGGAGTCGAGGAATACAGCGTGAAGAAGACACTTGCAATGCTCGTTGTTCTGGTAATTGCCGGTTTTTTTGGTTGGCAAGTATACAGAAGGGCTTCCATGCCGAAAGGGGAATTCGTTCGTCGGCCACCGTCCCTTGGTGTGGCCGTAAAGGTTTCCCCTGTCGAGAAGGCTACAGTCTTTGACAGAGCGCTTTTTACGGGCTCTCTTCTACCCAACACCTATTATGTCGTTGCTCCGAAGATCGCCGGACGCCTTGAGAAGCTTGCGGTTGATATCGGAGACAGCGTAAAGCGAGGCCAATTAATCGCAGTCCTTGATGATGATGAGTACGAACAGCAAATTGACCAGGCCCGGGCAGAACTCGAGGTTGCGAGAGCGAACGTCGTGGAAAGGCGTAGCAATTTGGGCATCGCTCGGCGCGGGTATGACAGAGCCAAGGCTCTTCGCCAGAAGAAGATCATATCTGAGTCTGAACTCGATAATGCAAGAGCCCAATTTGAGGCAGAAGAGGCGAAGTATAGGGTTGCCCAGGCTCAGGTGACACAGAAAGAAGCCGCCCTGAGGGCAGCCACTGTTCGGTTGTCCTATACCAAAATCCGGGCAGCCTGGGAAAACGGGACCGAGCGTAGGATCATCGGGGAACGGTTTGTGGATGAGGGGTCGATGCTGAAGGCGAACGATCCAATCGTCTCCGTCCTCGACATCCATTCTCTGACAGGAGTGATTCACGTCATCGAGCAGGATTACTCCAAGGTTCGGACAGGGCAAGATGCGATTGTGACTACCGATGCATTTCCCAGCAAGACCTTCACTGGTAAGATTCTTCGCGTAGCGCCTCTCCTGAAGGAAACCTCTCGCCAGGCAAGAGTTGAGATTGAGATTCCAAACCCAGACGGAATCCTGAAGCCCGGCATGTTCGTTCGCGTCCAAATCGAGTTTGCCGAGCACAAGAATGTGACAGTCGTCCCATTGAGTGCTCTTGTAAAACGCAACGGTCAACGGGGAGTCTTCTTAGCAGACACGCAAAACATGAAAGCGCATTTCGTTCCGGTAACTGTAGGGATTATCGACCATACGCTGGCGGAAGTGGTGAAACCGTCATTATCTGGACTGGTCGTGACGCTGGGTCACCATCTTCTTGAGGACGGCTCTGCCATTATCATGTCGAGCCTGGAATCTGTTAAGCCAACTTCGCAGCCTATCAATCTTGAGTCATTATCGGGCAGTGAAAAAACCGAATCACAAGGAACGCGATGAGACTCTCACAATTTGCTGTCCATCGTCCTATCTTCGCGGTCATGGTGACGCTGATCGTGGTTATTCTGGGTGGAGTGTCTTTGCTGCGCCTTCCGATCGATTTGATGCCAGATATCACCTATCCAACACTGAGCATTACCACGGCCTATGAGAATGCGAGCCCAGAAGAAATCGAGGAGTTGGTAACCCGTCCCATTGAAGAGGGAATGAGTGCGGTTCCCGGCGCGGAAGAGGTCTCTTCGATCTCGGCCGAGGGCCTAGGCAGTGTCCGGGTGACCTTCGCGTGGGGTACGGATTTGGATGCGGCAGCCAACGATATCAGGGATCGTTTGGATCGCGTCATCCCGCTTCTCCCGGAAGATGCTGAGCGACCAAGACTGCGTAAGTTCGACCTCGCAAGTTTCCCCATCCTTATTCTTGGTGCGGCAAGCAATTTGGACCCCATACAGATGCGACGGATCATCGATGACCAGGTCCAGTATCGTCTCGAGCGCATTCCGGGTGTCGCCGCAGTCGATGTGCGGGGAGGGTTGGATCGAGAAATCCACGTCAATCTCTATCCGGATAAAATCAACGCCCTGGGCCTGCCCCTTGATCAGATCCTCAACCGTATTCGGGAGGAGAATGTCAACGTCCCGGCGGGGACAATCGACCGAGGAAACTTCGAGGTGATGATTCGTACGCCTGGTGCCTACACCTCCCTGGATGAAATAGAAAATACTGTCGCAGCTATCCGCGAGGGCGTTCCTATTCGGATCAGGGATATCGCCAGCGTAGAAGACTCGTGGCAAAAAGTCATTCGTATCGTTCGGATCAACGGAAAACCTGGAATACGACTCTCCGTCAATAAGCAGTCGGGTACCAATACAGTGGAGGTCGCAAAGAGAGTCCTCCAGGAGGTCGAGCGAATCAATCAGGACATTCCACAAGTCAACCTAACACCCATTATCGACACCTCTGACTATATCCAACGCTCCATTAGCAATCTTGGCTATTCTGCATTTTATGGAGGTTTTCTGGCCGTCCTGGTACTCCTCCTCTTTTTGCGTAACATACACAGTACGGCCATTATTGCCACCGCTATTCCGATCTCCGTCATCGCGACATTCGCCCTGGTGTATTTTGGCGGCTTCACCCTGAACATCATGACCATTGGCGGCCTGGCTTTGGGCATCGGCATGCTTGTCGACAACGCCATTGTTGTTCTAGAAAACATCTTCCGCTTGCGTGAGACGGGTACTGAACCTGACCATGCGGCAGTCCGTGGCAGCGAGGAGGTTATCCCGGCCATTATCGCGAGCACCTTAACAACCTTGGCGGTTTTTCTTCCGCTGGTCTTCGTCCGTGGAATGTCCGGTGTGATGTTTAAACAGCTTTCATTCGTGGTAGGTTTCTCGCTTTTGTGCTCCCTCGGGGTTGCTATGACAATGGTACCGATGCTCGCGGCCAGGGTTCGTCATCCGGAGGTTCTTGGCGTCGGAGCAGGAAGCACATGGGATCGGAAAATATCAACGTACAGCGGTCGACTTTTCACGAAATTTGAGGACGGTTATAAGCACATGCTTCACGTGGCCCTGGACCACCGTTCTTTCGTTATCTTCGCCGCGGTCTTGATTATGATTGGGAGCCTTGCCCTCATCCCGCTTGTGGGCGTCGAGTTCCTGCCGAATACGGATGAGGGCGAGGTGCGGGTGAATGCTGAGATGCAGGTTGGCACCCGGTTGGAGATGATGGATGAGAGTTTCCAAAGGATTGAGTCCATCGTGATGAATGCAGTTCCCGAAATGAAGAACATGGTCACTTACGTCGGCGGACCGAGCTGGCGCGTTACCGGATCTCATACCGGGGAGATGCGAGTGGCCCTCAAGCCACAGGCCGAGCGCACGCGATCGAGCGAGGAGATTGCGGCAGTTCTTCGGAAGAAGCTTTCAAAAATGCCAGGGGTCAGCATAAGAACTCGGGCCGGACAGGGACTCTTTCTTTTACGGTTAGGAACAAGCGGATTGGATAAGGTGCAGGTTGAAATACGGGGCTACGATCTAGATATCGCCAATGTATTGGCCGAAAAGGTCAAGAGGGTTATTGAGGACGTCGATGGGGTCACCGATGCACGAGTCAGCCGTGAATCCGGTAGCCCTGAGGAACTGATCATTGTTGATCGGCAGAGGGCGGCGGATATGAAGCTCACGGTTTCGCAGATAGCCGATATGCTCCAGACGGTCCTGTCGGGAACACATGTTAGCGACTATCGCGAGGCTGGAGAAGAGTACGGGATACTTGTCAAACTCAAGGACCCGGAACGTCTGAAGCTGAGAGAGATCCTCGATCTGACATTGACCAATGTGAACGGACAGCCAGTGGTATTACGCAATGTGGTAGACGTTCGACCTCGCAGGGGCCCTGTTCTGATCGAACGTAAGGACCAGGAGCGAATCGTCACGGTTTCAGCGAACATCAGTGGACGGGATATGGGATCGATCCTAGCCGATATCCGTCGAGGGCTTCGCGCGATCCCTGTGCCAGGGGATCTCAGCATCGTTTTTGGCGGTGACTATGAGGAGCAACAAAAGGCATTCAGGGAGTTGATGCTAAGCCTGGTTTTGGCCTTGGTGTTGGTCTACATGGTGATGGCCTGCCTGTACGAGTCTCTCCGTGACCCCTTCGTGGTGATGTTCTCCGTGCCACTGGCTGCGATCGGCGTCGTTGTTATGCTTTTTCTTACCAAAACAACGTTCAATGTTCAATCGTTCATCGGCTCCATCATGCTCGGTGGGATCGTTGTTAACAATGCGATCCTGCTGGTAGACCACACAAATCTCCTTCGGCGGCGTGATGGGATGCCCTTGAGAGAGGCTATCGAAGAAGCCGGACGCCGAAGGCTTCGGCCGATCTTGATGACGGCCATGACAACCATTTTTGGTTTGATTCCATTGGCCATAGGTCTCGGTGAAGGAAGCGAGGCGCAGGCTCCCATGGCTCGAGCGGTCATCGGGGGTCTTCTCAGTTCCACCCTCATCACATTGGTGTTCGTTCCGACCGTTTACTCTATCTTTGAACGTGAGGCGGCTCGGGATACTCAGCGAGCAAAAGCCATAAACTCGGGTTCTTTCACCAACGGTCAGGACGACCCTCGATCCCCGAGTCTTGGATGAAAGAAGGTACTTGAAAATCATTGACCGTGAACGATACTTGGCATGAGATATCGCAGTACAGTTCGCAAAAGGGCATACTCAAGATGCTCAGGTCCCTTCTGTCGGCACAAAATATGGGTTAGCCCTCTCAAAAAACGGGCATCCGACTACTTTGAGACCAAGCCGGGCAGTCGCCCTTAGGCCCTTGGATTGCACACGCCACAGAAATCAAGAATGGTCTTTATGAGCACCTTCGTGGTATCCACAACAGAATCAAAATCGACATATTCGACCGATCCGTGCGCCCCCTCACCCTTGGGACCGAAAATAATTGTTGGAATGTCTGCCTCTGCCAAAACTGCCGAATCTAACCATCCGCTCATTCCAACAAATTCCGGTTCCTTTCTCAGTATGATTTGACACGCTTTTTTCAGAGTTTGAACAATCGGCTGCTCTCTGGAAATTTCAAGAGCCGGTCTATAAAAGAAGACGTCATAATTCGCTCTAAACTGTCTATCGACTGAACCAACCTTCTCGATGATATTTTCGATTTCCCCTGCAACAGTCTCACGATTTTCCCCCGGCAGAGTTCTTCTTTCCAGTTCGATTTTGCAGTAATCGGGATATGTGCTCAACTCGATGCCGCCGTTGATGAGAGAGGCATGAATTGAGGGAGAACCGAGGAGAGGATGATCTCTTTGACTCAGAATGTCTTTCCCCAGGTTCTCGATCTCCACCAAAAACTTCGCAGCCTTGATAATGGCGTCAATTCCCTCGTCTGACAAACTCCCGTGTGCTGCCTTCCCAATGACCTCCACTTTTGCCCAGGCAAATCCCTTGTGAGCAATCGTTATTTTCAAACCGGTGGGTTCACAGATGACGGCAGCATCAGCGGAATAATTCTTGACCAAGGTTTCAGTTCCTCGACTTGCATACTCTTCATCGGCAACACACGCCAGAATAACGTCTCCTTTGAGTCTTAGACCTGATTCAATGATTGAATGCAGTGCTGCGATCTGTGCGGCCAACCCGCCCTTCATATCGAGAGCGCCCCTACCGTACACTTTCCCATTCTCGAATCTGGGATCGAGCGGATCGATGCTCATCGTCTCGCTACTGACGGTGTCGGTATGGCCGTTTAACATGATGGTCCTGCCGCCACCAGTTCCCTGAAGGACGCCGATGACGTTCGCTCTTTTCGAATCGATTTCTTGATACTTCACTCCAATTCCCATTTTCTCCAGATATTGACCAATGTGATGAGCAATACCGAGCTCTCCATTTCCCGTTTTGACAAGTGAAGGGTTAACCGAATCGATGCTTATCATTTCTTGGAGCAATTTCAGCGCCTTGTCTGTATCGATTCTTATGTCATACATGTTTTTCTGCTCCCCCGTTTTCGAGTCCATTTCTGTTTTTCCCAGCCCATCGCAAGGAGTATGTCTGGATATTCTCAGATCTGTTCCTAATCTTTTCGGTTCCTTTGGATACAGCGGGATAGGCTTGAATCCTCAAAAATAAGTTATCCGAATACCCAAATCAAGAGGAATAAAAGTGGAGTTTTCTGCGTTTTCAAAGCAAGAAGCTTGTAACCTAATGATGTTTCAAGACAATTTTGAATGTTTTGATT
>JABAOH010143275.1_pt1 | contig 16246 bp, 26 predicted proteins | sample 7062181 | NCBI WGS metagenome assembly JABAOH01 (sample SAMN14538630, study PRJNA623070) | marine sediment metagenome | biome: marine biome [ENVO:00000428]; feature: marine pelagic biome [ENVO:01000023]; material: deep marine sediment [ENVO:00002113]; isolation source: pool of 5 deep marine...
GAAATTTTTATCATAATAACTATGTAAACATTTTGTATATAATTGTGAGCATTACATTTTAAAAATGATCAAAAAAGGAATGCCATCGATTTCTTTTACACCTTGATAAGAACCAATTCCTAAACTAATTGATAAAGAAACAGTTTCTTTTCCAACCATGTTAATTGAAGTACACTGTTTAAGAAGATTTTCAGCTTCTTCTTTTTCAACAAGACGTTCACAATAATAGCTTTTACTGATGTTCATAGTAATTTTATCATCGACAATATTTTTTCCTAATAAATGAGGATCACAAATGTTTAACATTAAATTATTTTGATAGTTTGTAACACGAACTGAAAATAACATTATGCATATTTACCTTTCAAAGGAGATTTAGCTCCACAAGCTTCACAAATCAAAAATGAAATTCTTTTTTCTTTTTCAATTTTAGTGTCAGGACTTTTACAGGTTGGACATTCAACGTAATCTTTGAGATATATTTTGAATAATCTTGAAAAATCTTCAGGATCTCGTTTTCCAATAAAAATTGCTTTTTCACCCATACGTTCAGCAGGGACAGCAAATTCTTTTGATAAATATTGAAGGATTTTTTCTGGATCACGACGTAGTACTTTAGGAAAATCTAAGAAATTCCGAAGAAAAGTTTTCTGACCTTCCCACATTACATCTACATGAGGTAATTCAAATCGTTTTTCTGAACCTTTTTTAGTTTCTGTTAGATTTCCTTGTATACGTTTCAACAACTTATCATATTCAGATACCGTCATTGAAAATACTAGCAAGGTATTACCCTATATGGGTTTAGTGTACAAAAGAAAAACGGGTTAGATTTTGCCTATACGAAAAACATTTGTTCCGCAATTTGGACAAGTTCCTTTTGCTGCAGGTCGCCCATTTTTTAATTTAGTTTCTTTTGGATCTTTCATTTCTACTTTTTTTCTGCATTTAACGCAGTATGCTGTTACCATTATAACAAATCAGAAACTAGGTTCTATTTAGGAAGAGGCTGTAAAAAAATTTTAACTATACACTGGATGACTGTACGTTTAAAATCAATTTCAAATAACTTACTTAATAAATTATATATAAAATCAAAAATTTCTTGAGGTTTTTTAATTATTTTGTTTGAAGTTCTGCTTTTTTGATTTTATTTGAAAAATATTGAATTTTGAGAGAATCATAGCCAGTTATAAACTACTTCAAATCAACGAAAAATGATTGGCAACAAGAAAAGGGATTTTGATAACCATTGTGATTTTAGCAGCAATTACTGGAGCAAGTTTTTTGACTTGGTTAATTCCACAAAACATTGAAACAGAAATTGTCATTTCGGATTTTGAAAACCATTTAGATGAAGTAAAAGAAATTCATACAACCTTAGATAAAGGAATTCAAGAAGAATTTCAAAATATGTTAAATGAAAAAATTACTCCAGAGGATTACATTAAACTTGCTGAAGTTTCTTCTTCTCAAGTAAATTCACAAATTATTAAGCTTGTAGAGAGTAAAGCGCCTGAAGAATGGCATGAAAGTTATCTTAATTATATCGAAGCGCTTAAAATATTCAATTCAGAAATTCGTGAAACCATTGTTGCAGCAACATTGTTTAGCGAGGATAATACCTCATTTGAGTTTAGAGATGTTATTAAAAAAATTGATTCGTTGAAAAAAGATTCTAAGTCATTGGTGGAAGCCTCGGAACTGGTTAGGCCATAATATTTTAAGTCATATTCCTAACTGTACTATTTTCAAAAGTGGGAAATCGTTAAAAACTTACTTTGTATTAATGATATTAGTGTCTCAAAAATCTGGAAAATTAGAGAAAGATATCAATGCATCTACAGCAAATAAGCTCCTCGTTATTTGTGTAGATAGAGATAACGATGTGGGAGAAAAGGCTGGAATTGTAACCCCAGTTCTTGGAAGAGATGCGTGTATCGAAGCTGCACAAAGACTAGCATTAGAAGATCCAGAGGATGCAGACTCTAATTCAATTTTCTATGCAATTAAGACATATGAAGACTTGGTAAGCAAGGGCTACCAGGCGGAAATTATTACTGTAGCAGGTGTGGAGGATCGCGGAGTTCAGGCTGATGAAAAAATTGCTAGAGAGATTAGACATATTTTAGAAAAATTTCCTGCAAATGGTGCAGTAATTGTATCTGATGGAGAAGACGATGAAAGTGTAATTCCAATTATACAGAATGTTCTACCAGTTGTCTCAGTGCAAAGAGTTGTCATGAGAGTTAGTAGGAGTGTCGAATATTCATACGCAGTATTTGGAAAATATTTGAAAATGGTTGCATATGATTCAAAATATTCTAAATTCTTCTTAGGCGTTCCGGGAATTTTACTTTTAATTGGTGGAGTTGCAAGTGTTTTTAATTTAACAGCACAAATTTTTGCTGTACTAGTTAGTATTTTAGGTGCTGCATTTCTAATTAGAGCGTTTGATATTGACAGAGCTTGGGCAAGTTGGTCAAAGCCAACACCGGCAGGGTTTATTAGAATTTTCACAATGGTTACTGGAATAATTTTAATTCTAGCTTCTGTTCCTGCAGGAATTTCAGTAATTGATCCTTCATTAACAAATGCTGAGATGCAATTAACAGAAGCAATTACCAATCAAGTAATTATTGGACAGTTTGTCCAAGGAGCAATGCCAATCATATGGATAGGATTGGGTTCAATCTTTGGAGGAATTTTACTAAGTAATTGGTTAGGTGGAAGTTTGAAAAAGATTAGTGATGTTTTGAGATTAATTGTACTAGTAGCAGTTTATCCTACAATAGCACAGTTTGCAAATATACTAATTCATGAAGAAAGTTCCTTTACTTTAATCCCACCTTTATTGGCAGGATTAGCAATAACACTGATATCAGCCACCTTATTGTTCCGAAGATATAGGAAGCACAAAGGTGGGGAAATATTAACGGAATAAAAAAAATAGCCTTTCATTTATCTGGACTCTATAGACTGTACTCTAAGAAATTAGAGAAAGAGATTCGTAGTGGGGATATTCCAAATCATTTAGCTGTAATTCTTGATGGGAACAGAAGATGGGCTAAAAAAAATTTGATGATTTCTAAGGATGGGCATTGGCAAGGAGCTGATGCAGTTGAAAATCTATTAGATTGGTGTGAAGAATTAGATATCAAAATTATTACACTATACGTTTTATCAGTTGAAAATCTTAATCGAAAAGATGTTGAGTTAGAATATTTGTATAATTTAATAAAAAATCGATTAGAAAAACTATACAACGATCCCAGAATTCATAAAAATGAAATGAGAGTTAAAGCAATTGGAAAGGTCGAATTATTGCCAGAACCAATAAAAGATGTGTTACGAAGATTAGACGACGCTACCAAGAATTACAACAATCATTTTCTAAATATTGCTATTGCATATGGTGGACAAAATGAATTGGTAGATGCAGTAAAAAAGATTGGTGGAAAAATAAAAAATGGTTCATTAGATATTGATAAAATCGATAAAGAAGAGATAGAAGCTAACCTGTATACATCACACTTACCTCAATCATCTCCTGATATGATCTTACGTACATCTGGTGAAAAGCGATTGAGTGGTTTTTTAATTTGGCAAAGTGCTTATAGTGAATTAGTTTTTATGGATATTTTTTGGCCAGAATTTCGAAAAATTGACTTAATGAGAGCAATACGAACTTTTCAAGAAAGAAAAAGACGTTTAGGAAAATAACATTTTGAAAAAAGAAAAATCTGCAGGAATTATAATATTTTTAGAAAAATCAAAAGAAATTCTTTTTCTATTATTACATTATCCAACGGGACATTGGGATTTTGTAAAAGGAAAAACAGAATCTGGTGAAACAGAATATGAAACAGCTTTAAGAGAAGCTAAAGAAGAGACAGGAATTTCTGATCTAAAATTTATTGAGGGATATAAAGAAAAAATTAGTTATAATTTTCAATATGAAGGAGAGTTAATTTACAAAGAAGTGGTTTTCTTTTTGGCAAAAACAGAAACTGAAGAGATAAAAATTTCTCATGAACACTTGGATTATTCTTGGTTAAACTACAAAAATGCCCTGAAAAAAACCACCTATCAAAATGCAAAAAATGTCTTAACCAAAGCAAATGATTTACTTCAGAAAACTTAATTTTTGAAAATTTTCTGCGACATCTGCTGGATTTTTGGCGTTAAGAATAGTTCTTCCGATAATCAGATAATTAGAGCCTGCATTTATGGCTGAAGAAATTTTTCCACCTTGAGTTCCAATTCCTGGAGAATAGATATTCAAAGAATTTTTAATTTTTGTCTTACAATATTTTATTATTTCTGGATAGGTACCGCCAACAATAATTCCATCAACTTTACTTGAGATAGCAGATTGTAAAAATAATTGGTAAAGTGGAGTTGTTTTAGAAGAATTAATTTTAATATTCATTTCATAGGAAGTTTTTGCTTCTGGTGCACTCATGTGACATAATGAAATAACTCCTTTACGTTTTTTATGTACAGAAGTAACAAGTTTTTTTAAAGCAGATTGACCCATTATTGGATTAACTATTACTGCATCAAAACCTAATTTCCAAAGATTTTCTATTGTCACTTGATTGGTATTTCCAATATCATTTAATTTAATATCTGCAATGGTTACAAGATCAAATTTATGAGCCAGTTTGTTAATTCTAGAAATTTCTTTTTGTCCTAATGGAAGTAATAAGTGAAAATTAATTTTTATTCCACAAAGAAATTTGTGTAATGTTTTAATGTTTTTGATTGTCTTTTTTTCTAAGTTTTTTTCTGTATTTGAATAATCATTTGCTAGAATAATTTTGCCCTTAGTTTTAGATATTTTGTTAATCTTAGTTTTGAAGTATGACATAATTAACTAAAGGATGCGTGTCTTTTAATTTTATTATTTTGATGTATGAATACCCATGTTCATGTGGACTTTCAACAAATGAGGGATCAATTCCATTATTTGTAGAATATTTCAGGAAGGGTTTAGTCGGATATTTATCTAAAACTACATGGCAAAAATAAGAAGAGCCTTCTTCATTAAAATTCATAAAAACTCCCATCAACCATTTTCCATTATGAGGAAATGTGAATAGTGGAAAAGGAGTGTCTTCAAATCCATAACTAAGTTTTGCTAAGCTAGCCAAATCTTCGAGTTCTATAGGATGATATTTTTCTTCAGAACCATTTCCAGCTTTAAGATTATCTGGAAGAGATTTTATTTTTACAATTGGAGAATATAATCTTGCAGCATCAGAAGCTGAATTTACAATTGAAGATTTTTCTTTACCCGACTTGAATTCGTAGCATAAATAGTGACCATTATCATCTATATTTGTATAATAGATTACTGGTTTTTCTTTAAGTAAATCCATTTGTACAGAGAGAACTTCCTTTCCTTCGTGTTCGTGACTAAATGATACACGTGGAGCTCTCTCTAAGGCGCAAACTAGTCGTGAAAATTCTAATGTAGAATCAACTTGAATGTAAGTAGGTTGTTTGTCCACGTCTTGTTGTAAAGTTTAACTAAATTAAACTTAACCAAAAAATTTGAGGCTAAATTATTTTCTAATGTCAATCACATCATTTACCTTAGGACCTGTGCCTAGAAGTGTTACAGGAACGTTAAGGTTATCTTCAATTTTTTTCACGAATGATTTTGCTTCATTACTAAGGGAATCATAGGATGTTTTGTTAGCACAGTCGGGGAATAAAACATCAAGTTTCGTTATAGCAATCTGAGTTGCACTATTGAGCATTATTGCTTTTCTTGCAAGGTCAAAATCAAACTCGGCAGCACGCCTTTGACGACCAGTCACGGTTCCTACCTCAGCCCATCCCTTCTTTGCTGTCTCTTCAGGGGATAATTCGTTATCCATAGGTCCTGTGCCTACTCTAGTCACGTATGATTTGAAAATTACCATTACTTCATCGACTTTCTTTGGTCCTAATCCAATATCAGCACAAATCCCAGATGCAGTTACGTCCTTAGAGGTTACATAAGGATAAGTGCCATGCCATAAAGAAAGATGAGTTCCTTGAGTGCCTTCAACTAGAACGTGTTCATTTGAATCTAGTGCGGTGTTAATAGCAGTAGGAACGTCTTCTAAATAGGGAGAAAGAGATTCAAAATCCTTTGCAAGCTTTAATGTACGCATAGCTCTTTCAGCATTTGCAGGTCCTGTTCCTGAGCCTGTACTTCCTATAGTTTCTTTTAATCTCCCTTTAGAATCATCAGTAAGATGAGTTTGTTCAATTATACCACAGTTTCTATCAACAAATGCTCGATTAGAAACATCAAAATCATTAATCTCTTTTAGCAATACATCAGGATTTATTACAACTCCAGGTCCAATCATTACTTTAGATTTTTTATTTAAGAATCCACTTGGTAGCATTCGAATTTTGTATGTTTTATCACCATCCTTTACAGTATGGCCTGCGTTTGGGCCTGCTCCGCCTCTTACTACTATAGATGGATTATCCTTTAAGGCAAGATATGAGATGATTTTTCCTTTACCTTCATCTCCAAAAAAACCGCCAACCAAAACTGTTGAAGTCATACATGTGAGAGCGTGGAGATGGTGTATTTAAGCTAAAGTATCATTCAATCATTTTAATATCCATTTTTCACGAGTTTTATTGTTGTCAGAACCAAACTATGCAGGAAATATAATAGTAATTTTAGCTAACCTTCCTGATTTTCTTCGTACACCGATCTTAAAAAAAAGGATGTTAGAATTTTTTTCAATGTCAGAAACTGATCGACAAGAAATTATTAACAATGCCCTTGAAGCCGGACCAACAATTCCATTTCCAAATTTTTCTAAATTATTTAAAACATGGCTTCAGGTTTTAACTACAATTTCTGAAGAACAAAGAAGTTTAATGTTCTCAAGTTACATTAATGAAATAAGTATCAGTCCTCAAAAATTAATCAATTTTAATTTAGATGGAATACTTGAAATTTTCTTATCATTAGAAAATTCCCAGAAAGAAATTCTCATAAAATCGATTCATAGAATAATTTCTAATTTAGATGAAAGTCAAAGAAATAAGTTATTTTTGATAATTCCTGAAAATGCTAAAAAATCACTTGGGTTTTAAGGCTGGTCGGGTTTTCTATTGTCTTCATTAGTAAAATCTACTATATCTCCTTCAGGAGTCCTAACACCGACAAAAATTTGCTCATTTTTTTTCAGAAGCTTTCTATGATCTGGAAGTGACATATCTAATCTCATTTCATTCATAACCATAATCCTGTATTCCTTCCATTCAGCCCAGCATTTGTTACAACAAGGATATGTGGCTGCTTTTGGGTCCAAATTCTCATCTTCAGAAATTGGGTTTTTACATTTTGTACAGGTTTTGCTCATAGATTAGAAGCACAGTAAACTACTTTTATCTTTTTTTGAATCTAAAGTAATAATAATTAATTCGTACTAAAGTAGATGTGAAAATAAAGTGCCCAAAATGCAACGAAAGTGCCGAATTATCTCCTGATTTTTCAGCTGTTAGATGCGACCATTGTGAATTAGACATGAGTTATGGTGAATATGTCAAGTATGTTGCTCACAATGATTCAAAATATTCTGACATATTAGGAGATTATACTGGAAGTACCGAAGGCGAAAGTGCGGGAACTTTAGATGAATGGGATTAAGCTCCTGGTTAAATGATTCATCAAGTTAAAATAATTAATTTTAATGGATAATTAGGAGTATAATTGGAATTTATTTTAGAAAATATTTTAAATTTAATTGGTTTTATTGTAGGCCTAACAATTGGTATTCTTGCATACATAGGATTCAAAAATACTGGAAGTGCAACACTGTTTAGATTAGGCATTGCATTTTTGTCAATAAGTGTTGGATTTTTTGTTGTATGGGCTGGATACATGGTAGAAGATTTAGTTTTACATAAGGGACAGATAGAACGTTGGGTGCAAACATTAGGTATTGGTATTCAAACAATTGGTTATTTTTTTATTGCATTCTCACATAGTATCAAATCATTTTTGCCAAAGTCAAGATATTTCAGATCAGTTGGAATATTTCCATTGTTTTTAGTTTCTGCAGTACATATAGAACATATTTTTAGATCCATTTCATTTATTTTGTTAGTTTATGGCGCAATTGAAACTATTCTTTCTTATTTTGAAGGAAAAAAGAAAGGGACTATTTTTGTTGCAACAGGATTATCATTTCTTGCATTTGGGGAATTTCTAGGATGGTATTCATTTGTTTTTCCTGAATCTATATTGTACTATGTTTCAATTTCATTCAAAATTGCTGGTTTGATTTCACTCTTTATTCCAATTAGTAAGATCCCATTAACAAAAATAAAATTTGATCCTGAAGCCTAAATAGTGAAAATTCTACCCTCAATAATGTAAATCGTGACTAGAGGAAAAATTGGACAAATTACATTGTCAAATTCTTTTATCTTCTAAGTATATTGAACAATAAGGTATCCATATCGTAGAGGATGTCTAAAACCAGTTCTGAAACAAGAATGGTCAGTACGTATAGACCTCATATGAAAATCATAGGAGATATTTTATCCACAACTAGAGATGACTTGGATTCGGATGAAGGTGCTAGCGTAACTTATCTGATTAGAAAAGCAAATGTTTCTCATACAAGAATTTCAAAAATTTTAAACAATTTAGTTTCTCAAGGATTATTAGAACAAGTAGATTCTCAGGGAACTTTTAGATACAAAATTAGTTCCAATGGGAGAGAATTTCTTGTAGCATATCAAACATTTAGCAAGTTTGCAGAAAATTTTGGATTAGTAATTTAATCATCTTCGTCAGTAGAATCTTCAAGTTCATCATCAAAATCGTCTTCAAATTCATTTTCTTCAAAATCTGACTTACTTTGCATGTAGTTTCTAGATGATTTCAGAAATCAAATTATTATTAAAGATACTCTTCAACAATAATGAAAAAATTGAGAACTAAATGTAATCCAGAGGGTATCAATATTGCAGTGTCAACCATTAAGCAAGGAGGCACTGTTGTTTTCCCTACAGATACGGTATATGGAATTGGATGTGATCCATATAACGAAAATGCAGTTAAAACTATTTATCAAATTAAAAACAGGTCTACAACTAAAGTTTTTCCAATTTTGGGATTTTCAAAAAAGGAATTATCAGAAATAGCCTTTTTTGATGAAAGAGCAAATAAAATTGCAGAAAAATTTTGGCCAGGACAAATTACATTAGTGTTAAAATTAAAAGACAAAAAATTAAGATCTATTCTAAATCTTGACAAAAAAATTGCAGTTAGAGTTCCCAATAATGAATGTATTTTATCAATTTTAAAAGAATGTAAACTAATAGTTGGAACAAGTGCAAATATTTCTGGTTCTAAATCATTTATTGATCCTGAGGAATGTTTTAACAATTTATCAGGATATGATTTGTTTGTAGATGGAGGAGTAATTCACAGTAATGGAGAATCTACTATAATAGAAATTGATGATGAAATCAAAGTGTTAAGACAAGGAAAAATTACCAGAGAGGAAATTCTGGAAATAATTTGAACGTAATACTAACTTGTCCTCGTCATTTTGAAGAAGAGGCTAAAGAAGAAATAGAAAAAATTATCACTGATTTTGGTGATGAGAATCATAAATTTACTATTACTAATTTTCCAGGCATAATTAAAGGAGAAATTGAATTAGATCCTTTAGAAACTATACAAAAAATTCGTGAAAAAATACATGATGAGCCTTGGTCAGTCAGATATTTTTTAAGGGTAATTCCTGTTCAAAGTGTTTGTCAAACTAATATTGATGAAATCAAAAATGAAATTTTAAAAAAAATAAAATTATTCAGGATAGAAGAAAGTTATAGAATAACTATAGAAAAAAGAGATTCAAGTATTTCTTCTAAAGAAATTATTTCTGAAATTGCTAAAAATATTCCAAATAAAGTTTCATTAGAACATCCTGATTGGATAGTATTAATAGAAATAATTCAAAATGAAACAGGGATTGCAGTAATTCCTAATGATGGCATCTTAAGTGTAGAAAAAGAAAAACGATCTTTATCAGATTAAAATAGTTGCTTTTTCCGTTAACAAATCTTCTAATGGAGTTTTTGACATAATCGAGTCTAATTGTTTTTTAGGAATATTGAATTTTTTTCTTAAGAAAATTTGGTTATTTTTTGATAAAGGATTAGAAGTGAGATATGGTTTTAGGAAAATAAATAATTTAGTAACTAACGACTCTTTGCCTAATGCAATAATAATAAAATTAGAATTATTTTTTATTCCAACTCGTTCAATGGCATCTTGAATTTGGGTTGTACCTGCAAATCGTAAAAGGATATCAGTATCTAGTTTTTTTGAAATAAGAGTATGATTTTGTTTTGCCAGGTGCGAAATAGATATTATTTTTTTTGCATGAGATTTATTTAGAATATAGTTTGCAGAAATGCCTTGAATTATTAAACTAGGAAATTTTTTTCTAATTAGATCTAAAAATTCTTTATCAAATTTTTCTTTTGAAGAAATATCAAATAATTCTACATATGAATTCGATATTTTAAAATGAATTCTTTGAATAGACCCCCCATGAATTATTGGAATAATGCTTACTACATCATTGTTTTTTAATTTGGTTAATGGTCCATTAATTGCAGAAGAATCAACTCCATTAACTGCAACTAACAAATTTGCTAAATCCAGTTTATCATCATTTTTAAGATGATTTTTTATTAGAAAATCTAAAAGTTGTTCAATAGTTAGATCAGTATTTTCAATAGTTATACCATCTGATGAAAAGGATTTTTTAGCACCACCCAAAAATTTTACAGAAATCATTTTTCTATTGAATATTATTGATAAAAGTGATCTTATTAGCTAGTTGCGTTTTCTTCTGGTTCATCTTCAGATTTTGATTCAGTTTCTTGGATAGTTTGTTCATCATTTGTAGTAGTTTTCTCTTTAGATTCTTTTTTAGCAACCTCTGCTTCTTTTGCTAGTTTTTCTTCATTTTCTCGAATTTCACGTTTGATTAATTTAGTTATGAATCCGGCTAGTTCATTTTTTAATTCTTTAGAACGTACAATGGATATATCTTCTAAAATTTTTTTATTTTCAATAAAATCTGTTCCAAATCTTTCTTTATTATCTTCTAGAATTTCCATCGAAAGTCTTTTGATTCTATCCACTCATCGGCTTATCAGGATGGGTTTTTTATACCTATATGCCTAGGAAGTTTTTTGAATTCTGTTCTAAAACCTCAGTGAATTCATCATATGGTTTTTTAAGAATTTTTGAACCGCAAAAAATTACACTTGGAATAAAGCTAATTTGTGCAGTTTTAAATTCAAAACATCGTGAAAATTTTACTGGACCATCTGTTTCTACTAAAACTCGATCAATATCAGTTTCTGCAAGCAAAGACTGTTTATCATTTGCGTAAATTAAAAGAGGACCATATGAAACAAAAAATCTCATATCCATTGCTTTTTTAAGTTGTTTTTTATTCCCATCAAACCAATGCAAAAGCATTCCTTTAAGAGAAAACGAAGGAATAATTTCAAAAATTTCATCAAGTGCCTTTCTTGAATGAATTGAGACGGGTTTTTCAAGTTTTTCAGCAATTTCTAATTGATTTCTAAAGATTTTTTCTTGTAATTGAAAAGAATTTTCATATGTAGTATCAAGCCCAATTTCTCCAATTCCAGAAATTTTATCTGAATTTTTATCAATTAGTTCAAGAATAGGCTCAATTTTTTCATCTATTTTTCCTGGATGAATTCCAATAAATGGAAAAATTAATTCATTATTATTTGAAATCTCTAGAGTTTTTTTTGAAGTAAGATAATCTTCAGAAACACAGCATGCTTTAATTTTCATTTTTTCCATTGAATTTTTGATATAATTCATTTGGGAATCATATTCAGAATCTGATAGATGAATATGTGAATCATATAACCAATTCATAACTAGACAAGTTTTAACTCCCTAAAATAGTCTGCATTAATCGATTTCTTAGTAGGATTTTTTCACTCAAAGTCTTTAATGGATTATTTTTAAAATCTACATCATGAAGTCTTCAGAGCTGGGATTATCAGCCATGTATAGGATTTTAAAAAAATCAGGTGCACATAGAGTTAGTGATGAATCTGCGGATGAATTAAGGAGAATTATTGAAGAAATAGCTCTTGCTATTGCAAAAAGTGCAGTAGATATGTCAACTCATGCTGGTAGAAAAACTGTTAGAGGTGAAGATGTCAAGCTTGCATCCAAGCCTTTTACCAAATTTTGATCTAAGAGTTTAATTGTTGATAATTTGTTTATGTTTTCGGTGAGGTGGCAGAGCGGTTATGCGTGGGCCTGCAAAGCCTATCTAAGGGGGTTCGACTCCCTCTCTCACCTTTGATTTAGTTATTATGTAATTACCTACTTTTCTAAATATAGAGAATTTTAGAAAAAATATTGTCAGGTAATAAAGGATTGTTACGATATATTCCAGGTTCAAGATCGATTTTAGTACAAGAAAGTAATAACCAACCATTAGAAGGTTTTTCAAAAAATATTCGTGAGAGCATTAAAGAATATTCAGAAAATGCTAAAAGCGAAGTTGAAAAGGGTCATAATTTTCTGCATTGGATTCTAACTAGAGTGTATGAAGCTACAGAAGATGATGCAGCTGATGCCATAGTTGATGGCGCAAATGATTTAGGAATTGATGCGTATCTTCCTGTTGATTTTTCTGATAATAAAATAAGGCTATTTCAATCAAAATATGGTTCTTCACATTCACCTGAAGCAATAATAAAATTCAGAGAGGATGTCAAACAATTACTAAAAAGTGACGTTACTAAAATGCGTCCAGAGCTAGCACATCTAGTAACTAAGATTCGAGATAAGAATTTGAAAGTAGAGTGTTGCTATGTTACAAATCAAGAGGTAGATTTTGAAAATGAGAAATATTTTGAAGTTGTTGACATTAATCAAATAATTAATAGATTATGGGAGAGGATCAAAAAACCTGCTGCTGGTAAAAAATCTAGTATAAAATTAGAAAAAATGTTAGGACATGAAAATACTATCCTAGGGATTTTAAAGCTGAGAGAGTTGACTGAATTTATTTCAAAAAATCGAGACTATGTTTTTGAATCAAATATCAGACAATGGATGCAGTTTAAAACAACAGTTAACAAAGGTATTAGAGAAACTCTTCAAAACGTACCTAACAAGTTTTTTTATTATAATAATGGAATTACAATTGTAGTTAGTAATTTTGAAGATATGGGAAATAATTCCATAATGTTACATGCTCCACAAATAGTAAACGGAGCTCAAACATCTAATTCGATAATTGATAGAGCTAAACGTACACATAATTTGGATGGAAGTATTACAGTTACTATAATCAAAGCAGATGATGAAGAAGATCAAAATAACATTACAAAATACAGAAATTCTCAAAACTCGGTAAGAGGAAAAGATCTTGTTTCCTTGATGGATTTTCATAAATCAATTAAATCACAATTACAAAATTCGGGATACTTTTATGAAATTCAAGCTGGTTCTTTTGATACTAAAACTAAATCACAACAATTAGAATTCAAAGGAGATGTAATTTACAATAAATATTTGCCAGAAAATCACAAAAAAGTCATTGTAGCTAAAGATGCTATTCAAGCACTAGTTGCAGGAATTGAGCAAAGACCAACTGAATCATACAGCTCTCCGGCACAATTTTTGCCAAGAGGAAGCAAATATGATCAAGTCTTTAATGAAAAACTAGAAGATGAATACAGACTTTTGTTGTATCCATATTTAGTAAAAGAATTTGCAAAGACGAGCTTAAAGTATGGTAAAAAAGGAGGTCATAAAACAAAAAGATATGCAACACTATTTTTTGTAGCAGTTTATTTTAGAATACTACATAAAAAAATCCTTGAAACAAAGGCTGATTTTAAAACAGATGTTTCAAAATTAGAGCCTATTTTTAGGAGTTTTAAGCTAAATAGCAGAATTTTGAAACTAACTGATATCGTAGTCACGAAATTCTTAGAAGATACAGTAGTAGATGATGAAATGGAGTTAGCTAACACCAAACATAATTTCTTTTCTCATCATGTTTGGAATGATGCAATGCTTCGAGTTGTTGATAAAAAAATAAGACAAGAAGAAGATGAGATAGAAAGTATTAAAAAATTAGTACATAATCTATCATAATTTTATATTTACACGGCAGAAGTCCAACCAAGTAAAAATTTGCAGGAGGTTTACATTGGCCAGACTGTCTACCGTAAGTTTTCTAGAATATAGTATTATTTAACATAATTTCTTTGAAGAGGAATTACTTGGATACATCTAAAATGATTTTTATATAGATCATAAAAAAATCAATTAGAAATTGGCAAAACAAGAAAAATGCAATATTTGTAATGAAGTAATAGATGTCAAGTATCTTCCAATGAAAGAATGGGAGATGGAAGGAATATTGTGTAGCAAGTGTTATTCTAAAAAAATTTCAGAGTTTTATCCTGGAGAACATGTAAGAGTTAATCTATCTGATGATTAGCTAAGTTTTCAAATTATTCAAGATCTTTGTATTTATTCACATAAAGACAGTTCCATGTTAATGGATCATCTTTTACTTCACTTTCGTTGAGAAATTTTATGTCGGTGATGGTTTTTTTCTTTTTTAGCAGATTTACTTGAAAGCTTTCAAACTTTTTGCATTTACAATCTTCTACAAGACAAGTATCTTGATCGCCATCTTCTTCATGATCTTCTTTTATGTGGCCACAATCACAAACAGCATCGTCTTTAACATCTTTAAAGAATTTTTTTACATAAGTTCCTAATCTAAGATATGCTTCTCCTCCGTGTCCTTTTTTGAATCGTTCGTAATTTGGGGATTGATCTAAAATTTTAAAAAATGACTTGTTAGTTTGTGGTCTACTAGAGTCACCACCCATAATGAACCAGTATTTATCGCCAGTTTCAACAAAGCGAATTTTTATAGAGTGATCGTTCCACCAGTGAATTGTATCGTGCCAAAGATTTGTCGCGTGTTTTCTTTCTGAAAATAATGGAACGACATTCATCCTCAAATCATAATATCGATAAGCTACTCCTAGAAAATCATTAACCCAGGGGATCGATGCTTCTTCAGACACTTCTAAAGGATGAAGCAAATTGTATTTAATCTGTGCAAAATCATGGGTAATATTCTTATATCATAGATTTCTGACGAGTATTATATGGCAGGATATAGAACTAGTATGCAGATAGTGGCAGATCTACTAGTGGCTACTGACCAATCCGGCCAAGAAGGAATTAAGACAACTTCACTTTTAACAAAAGCAAATCTATCTCATTCAAGGCTTTCTAAATTCCTTGAGAATTTGACAGGTGCAGAATTAATTAACAAAATTGAATACGATGGAAAAAATGCATTTGTTATTACACCAAAAGGAAGACAGTATCTGGAGTCATACAAAAAATTTGCAGATATTGCAGGTTCATTTGGTTTAGATCTATAAGATTATTTTTTAGACCTTCGTCTTTCGCGACTTTTTTCTTTTCTCTCTTTTCTACCCTTCATCATTGTGTAAAGGAGTATGACTAGAGAGCCGCCTAACATTGCATAAAATAGTCCTACATTAAATGGGTCACTTGTTGCAGCAATAATCATTCCTGCAACCATAAACATCAAAATTATTAGTAGATATTTGTCCACGGGTAATCTGAATCATAAAATAATATATCTTTTTGAATAAACTATAGATTGTATAGATAAAATGACAAAAATTCTTGAAATAATTGGTTTTGCTTTGATTGGGGGAACAATTTACTCATATCTTGGAATGATTGGAAATGATCTTAGATGGCCAGTTTTTTGGAGCTGTGCGGTAGGGGCATTAGCAATAATCATTTACAGAAAATGGCAGAAAAAGAAAACAGAGTCTGCTAGTTCTGCAAAATAGTATAATTTTAACGAAATTTTTTGACATAGTTGATGAATAATAAAACAATCGGCAGATCTATAAAGGATGAATATTCGGTAACTTTGAGGGGAACATGACAAGCGAGGTAACTAAATGGTGGAAAGGACTAGGAAGAGAACTAGAAGAAGATATTGAATCCCTTGATGAACAATAAATTCTATTTTTCTAATTATAATTAATTAAAAGCCTCGAGTGGGATCTGAACCCACGGCCTAACGCTTACGAGGCGTTCGCTCTACCAGGC
>JABAOH010012801.1_pt1 | contig 16243 bp, 9 predicted proteins | sample 7062181 | NCBI WGS metagenome assembly JABAOH01 (sample SAMN14538630, study PRJNA623070) | marine sediment metagenome | biome: marine biome [ENVO:00000428]; feature: marine pelagic biome [ENVO:01000023]; material: deep marine sediment [ENVO:00002113]; isolation source: pool of 5 deep marine...
CTTCTCCTGTAAACTCTGAATTCTTTTTATCTGGTGCAACCACAGAGACATTTACCATAACTGGTTCATCCTCTGGAGTTAAATCCTCGCCTGACTCAGGATCAAACGTCCATGTACCCCAATCGGGATAAGAATCTATCCCCCAGTCAAGCAATGAACGTGATTCACCAATGTTTGACACGGTAAAAGTTCCAGTGACAGTAGATCCTGGACTAACACGAGTCCAGCTCAAACTACCATCACAATCAAGATCTGATTTCGATGTAGTGAAATGCCAGACAGGACCATTTGTTTCAGCATAATGATTGTCCCTTGCAATAATCATCCAATAATACCTTGTATCCTGCTCTAAATCACTTGGATCATACGTGTTCTCTGATTGATTACCCGATACTAGGATGTCAGGTGTCGGATCGTTTGCCTCCAAATAAACATCATAGACAACAGAGTCATCAGGGTCAGGATCACCACCTGTCCATTTGAGCATAGTATCGATACCGATATTTACTGAGCCATTCTTGGGAGTGGGATCACTTGGTTTATATGGTGGGTCATTTGGTACAGATGTTGTGGTGAATTTCCATATCGGTCCAGAAGTTGATAAACCATATTCATCCCAAGCAACTATTTTCCAGTAGTAAAGCGTGCTATAATTCAAATTATCAATTTTAATCCATTTATAGGTTTGGTTTTCGGAAATCAACACATCTGGAGTAGTATCATTTTCCTCAAAATAAACATTAAAGGTCATATTATCGCCCTCAGGATCACTGCATCTCCATCTTAACATCGGATTTTCAGATACATTTGTAGCATTGTTAGGCGGTTGTGGATTTTTTGGTTTTGATGGCGGGGAATTATTCCTCATTATAAAATGCCAGATCGGACTGAAAGAAAAATTACAAATATCCCAAGCGACTATTTGCCAATAGTAGGTAGTATTTATATTCAGAATATCGGTGATGTAAAAGGGTTTTTGGGTTTCAGCAACTAATATATCAGGGGTTGAATCATTTGCATCTAAATATACAAAATAGGTATGCAAATCTCCATCAGGATCTGTACACTCCCAGCTCATATTGATCCTTAATTTACTTATATTCGAACCATTTGCTGGATAGTGGTTCTTTGGAGGATTTGGCGGTGTGTTAACAATAGGGACTTTAACAGTTTGGGATATTTCGTCTGTTTTTCCATCGTCATCAGTCACATTCAGGGTAACATCATATTTCCCTGATTTTAAGTAGGTATGGGTAGTAAAGTTACCAGTTCCACTATTACCATCACCGAAATTCCAACTGTAGTTTATGATAACTCCATCACGGTCAATTGATGATTGAGCATTGAAGGTCACGTTGTACGTACAAATTTTATAATTAAAATCAGCATATGGTGGATTCTTACCTAAGGGATATATCAACGGATATTTATCCTTGTTTTTACCTTCACCAGAGATGTTATAGGGTTTATCACCCAAACCATCGCTTCCCGTAATATTTTGCCTTTTACCTCTATACTTATCTTCACCACTGTAATCTTCCCAGTAATTGCCACCATACGGGTAATTTAAATACCAATTTTGTTTACTTGATCTATCAAATCCGTTTATTGAATTGTTACCAATCCTATTATAAAAAATATGTTGTCTACTATACCCATTTTTTATTCCTTCCTTGTAATTATCGCTGATGTTATTTTCTCTTACTATATTTTTATTACAGTCAAAGATTTTAATGCCTGCCATCTTATTTCTTTTAACAATATTCCCTCTAACATAATTAGCATCACTACCCGCTCTTATATAAATCCCAGCGGCTCCTTCAGTACCAGGAATATAACCCCAACCATTACCAACAAACGAATTATAATATATCTTATTGGAATCACTTTTATAATAAGATAAACCATCTCCAGAATTATTACTAATATTGTTATGAACTATAATGCAATAATGACAGTTATCAAAATATATCCCACAACCAAAATTACCCTCTTCATTATGATTATCGTTTATTGTATTATTTTTAAAAATATTATTATGAGAACTATGCATGCTAAAACCATAGCCATTTCTAGAAATATTATTATCGATAAAGATGTTATTGTTGGAAGATAATGAGTAGACACCATGGTACCAATCACCGTGATTTTCTGTAATAATATTTCCCGAAATAGTATTGCCATTAGCATAATAAAGACAGATACCTTCATCCTCGTTCAATGTTATAATATTGTTCTTGATTGTATTATTATTAGATCTATAAATTTCAATACCAGCATCCATCCATTTATCACCACTATATTGGATAGTAAATCCACTTACAGTATTGTACTCACCCCCATTAATTAAAACAACATCCCAATATCTTTTTTTTTGCCCATCAATTACTGTCGTAAATTTATCCTCCCCAATCAATGAAATATTCTTTTTATTCCCAATAACGACATTCTCATAATATGGTGACGAATCGTCATAAACATATACAGTATCTCCATCCTTTGCATCACCTAACGCATCACGTATCGTTGAATAATTATATGGTCCTTGCCCACCAACATATAAGGTTTTTCCTCGATGTATAGGTTTTAAGGTATATTCTCCTACTTCAGTTATAGAAATAGATGAACCAACTGAACTTAACATCAGTAAACAAATATATATTCCAAATATTTTCTTAGGCATTTGAACACCTCCTTTCTACATATTCCCATACACGTATTAGTATATTAATCTTTGTAACAGATGTGTGTCTCGGTTAATTAAAAGCAACCTGGACTAAGACACGCATCTAGTTTTAAATTCTATAAATCTCTCCTGTAGAATTGAGTCCTTAACCGAGACACGAGGATCCTAAATTGACCTTCAAAACATCCAATAATCTATATAGTATTGGGAATCTATCTAACAACCAATTTATTAATGGAAAGTTGTAAAAGAATAATTTACTTTTCGGTGTCGCAAGATGAACATCTATTGTACAGATGTCGCTATTGTTCTCCAAATTGATAATCTTTACTTCACCTGTGAACTCTGAGTTCTTTTTACTTGGTGCGACAACAGATATATTGATAGTAATTGGTCCATCACTGGGTTTAAAGTTATCACCACTCATTGGAATGAATTGCCAGTTGTTACCCCAATCCTTCGGCCAATCTGAAACTTTCCAGTCAAGCAAAGATAACGGTTCACCTTTGTTTTCAACAGTGAAACTGCCATTGACTGTAGATCCAGGCTCTACATCAACCCAGTTGAGGGTACCTTCACAGGATAAATCAGGCTCAGGAGCTGATTCAGTCGTAAAACGCCAGACATAACCATATGTGCTTGCACCATGATTATCCTTGGCGATTACTCGCCAGTAATATATTGTTTCGTACTCTAAGATACCTGGATCAAACGTGGTTTCATTGATATCATCGGCAACTTGAATATCGGGAGTTGAATCATCTGCTTCTAAATATACATCATAGACAACCGTATCTCCAAGATCAGGGTCCCCTCCAGTCCATGATAAGTCAGCGTCTATATCAATATTGGTTGAACCGCTTTTTGGATCTGGGTCGCTTGGTTCATAGGGCGGGTTATTTGGTAATGAACCAGTCGTGAAACTCCATATTCGTCCAGATGCAGATTGACCATAACTATCCCATGCCACGATCCGCCAGTAATACTTTGTGCTATAGTTCATAGTCCCAGGATCGTACCAGTTTTCCGATTGATTATTTGAAACTTTGAGAGGTGAACTATTCTTACCGAAATAGACATCATAGGTGATCTCATCACCATCAGGATCTGTACAGTTCCAATTAAGACTTGCATTAACATCAATATTGGTAGCACCATCAGGTGGTTCTGGACTATGAGGCGAATACGGTGGAGCATTCGCTCTAGTCGTAAAATCCCAGATTGATCCTGAAGTTGATGCACCAGAATTATCAAATGCCACAATCCGCCAAAAATACTGGGTAGTATAATTCATTTTTCCAGGGTCATACGTGAAATTGGTTTGGTTCTCAGAAACCAAAACATCGGGGGTAGAATCATTTGCTTCAAAATAAACGTTAAANNAAAATAAACGTTAAATGTGAGATCATCACCATCAGGATCACCACATTGCCAGGTGATATCAGCATTAATATCAATATTAGATGAACCATCAGGTGGTTCTGGATTTTTAGGTGCGTTTGGTGGAGCGTTTACTTCTGTTGTAAAATTCCATACAGGTCCATGTGTTGATGCGCCCCATATATCCCATACCACAATCCGCCAATAATACTGGGTAGTATAGTTCATTTTTCCAGGAATATGAGATTTTAATGTCTGGTTCTCAGAAACCAAGACATCTGGGGTAGAATCATTTGCTTCAAAATAAACGTTGAAAGAAACAGGTTCGCCTTCAGGGTCACCACTACACTTCCAGCTGAGACCAGCGTTAACATCGATATTAGTAGCACCATTAGAAGGCTCTGGATCTCTTGGAGCATAGGGAGGTTGGTTAGGAACCTTGAAAGATGGCCATGACCAATTCCCTTGTTTATCATCATCGTCAGTCACATTAAGTTCGATTTTATACTTTCCAGGTTTGGAATAGGTATGGGTGGTTTTTTTTCCACTTCCACTGGTACTATCTCCAAAATCCCAGTCATAAGATTCAACAGTTCCATCACGATCTAAGGATATCGACCCATCCAAGCGAATTGTAAAATTTTTTAATTTATACGTATAGTTTGCCATTGGTGGATTTTCACCCATGGGATATATCAACGGATACCTATCCTTATTACTACCTCCAGTAATTTTATGAGGTGTATCTCCAATACCATCACTACCGGGTATGTCCTGTTTTGGACCCGAGTAATTATCCTCACCAGTATAATCATTATAGTAATTACCACAAGAAGGATAACCACTGTCCCATTCATTGGAACCATCATCCCAACATCCTAACAAACCATCAACGATAGTATTATGGTAGATCGTATTATTGGAATCGTGAGTTCCCTGCTCATGTTCATAAATACATAACTCCTCCCACCCATTATCTTTAATTAAATTATTTCGAATGGTGCAATTACCAGTATAAACAAGCCAAAATCCATAGAAATAATTATTGGATATAATATTGTTTGCTATAAGGGAATTGTTTGAGTGCCATTGCATATCAAGACCTTCCCCATTTTTCCTCATTATATTGTAAGTTATTACGCTGTTAAGTGAATTCACGCACCATATTCCCGAGTTATCATTATTGGTGATTTCGTTTCCTGTATAAGTAAGATTATTACAGGGATCTGTATCACCCCCCCATGCATAAATCCCATAAGCTTTATTCGATTTTATCGTATTGTTTGACACATTGCAGTTATCAGAATAATAGAAGGTTATGCCCATAAAATTTTTTCTGATGATATTTTGTTCAATATAGATATGCTCTCTCTGCTCAGAAAATATTCCAGAATAAGCGGTACCACTTTCTAAGGAACTATTTTGAATTGTAAATCCTCGTATGTATACCTTGTCAACTTTAATGTGTATGACATGTGATTTACGCATACCATCAATAACCGTAGTACTTTTATTTTCACCAAGAAGGTTAATCGATTTGGTTACATTTACATTTTCATAGTACGGCATCATATGGGAATAAACAAATATTGTATCTCCATCACTTGCATTATCTATTGCTTCCTGAATTGTGCTGTAATTCCCTGGTCCATAACCACCAACAAATAATGTTCTTCCTTGATGGGTAATTTTTAAGACCCTTTCTTCTAATTCGGTTACAGAAATTGATGAAGCAATTGAACAAGTCAACAACATACAAATAAGGATGCCAATAATCTTCTTACGCATTTACAATCCTCCCTTTTACATATTCCCATACACGTTATGCTATATTAATCTTTGTAACAGTTAAACAAATATATCAGTTCTGCATTATAATTGATGGGGGAAGAATGAAAAGAATTCTTGCAATAAGCATCATCCTTCTGTTCATAGGGATGAGTATATCCTCATCTACTGGATTTAATGTGGAAAGACAATCAACTATTGCAACAGTTGGTGATACTACATTCTACGTTGATGATGATTTCAACGAATCAACACCTGGATGGAATGTTACACATTTTGATAAGATTAAAAATGCTATTAATGTAGTAAACAATGGAGATACAGTTTATGTTTTTAATGGAACATATTACGAGAATTTTAAAATAACAAAATCAATCAATCTCATTGGTGAGGATAAAAATAGCACAATAATTGATGCTCGGCAAAAAGCTTATGTGATGAATTTCAAAGCAAATTACATCAATGTAAGCGGATTCACTATTCAAAATACAAGAAATTGGGTGGACGACTGCGGAATTTTAATTTGGGATAAAAGGAAGTATAATACTATATGTGATAACATTTTTACTAATCATAGAACCAATGCTATTCTAATTTTTAAATCTGATTATAACATAATTAGTGAAAATATCTTTATGGAAAATAAACGTGGAAATATCGAGTTACGTTACCTTTCAGACTATAACGTCATATCCAAAAATAAATTTATAGGAGGTATTAATTATTTTAATCGTCGTAACCTAAACAATAGTATGGTTGATAATCATTTAACAAATGTAATTACCTATATAGATGAGGGTTCAAATTATTCAATCTCAGGAAATATTTTTATTGGTGGAAAAATACAATTATTTGATGAGACTGTTAACAACTTCATTAATAATAATAAATTCTATTCATCAGCTGAAATTAGCATCTATGATTCTGAACAAAATATTATACAAGATAATACATTTGTGAATTCAACAGGGGGGATCATATTTTATGAAGATAATATCAATTATTGGATTGGCCAAACCATTAAAAACAATATTATTAACGGGAAGGCAATCTATTATTTAAAACGAAAAATTGGTGTTAGGATCCCTTCTAATGCTGGACAGTTATACTTGTACGCTGCTATTTCTGTAGTATAATAAATATTCATTTTAGTAAGGTGAAAAATTGTATTCAGCTGGGGTATTCAAACCGTAATCTAATATTTAAAAACTCGATTGAAAATCCTACAGAGAACGGTATTAGATTATATTCATCAAATTATAATTGGATATTTAAAAATGAAATTTCAAGTAGCCCATATAACGGCATAAATATTAACGGAGGAGACAACAGAGTTTTTAAAAATACAATCACTAACACACTAACAATAAGAGATACGGAATCCATATAAATGGATATTCGAGGAATACACTCTTTTATAATAATTTTATTGGAAATAAGTACGGAGTTTTTTTACGGGAAACATTTAGGAATAAATTGAAATATAATAATTTCGTGGACAATTTTAAGGATCATGCTTCTTTTACTGCAAAATGGAAATTTGAGACAAAACATATTTGGGATAAAAATTACTGGAGTGGTCATAATAGTACGGAACCGAAATACATTGAAGGAGAATTGAGGACAGGTTATTATATTGATGAGTATGGGAATATAATTTTTATTTATGAAGAATGGTATAATGTGGATGAGCATCCTGCCCAAGAACCCTATGACATAGAGGTGTGATATGAAGAAACTACTTGTTTTTGGAGTAATCGTCCTTTTCCTTGGACTTGCGTGTGCACCATCTATCAATGCCAATATAAGCAGGGATAATGAACTGGTTGAGATTACCACAGAGATATGTGGACTTGGTGGTGGGAAGCATACAGCTCAATTAACCAAGGATGAAGCAGAGGAAGTAGAACAATATTTAGATTCCATAAAGGGAAAACTAAATAAGGCTAAAACAAGGGTCGAGATAATAGCTGTCTTTTATGAGGTAATACAAAATTTGAATGGATGGAGGGTTTTACCAAAATCAGCAAGTGTTACCCAGATTCAAAATTTTATAAATGAACCTATTAATTTCATTAATGACGGGTCATTTAATAATTTTCAAACAAATGAAAAACAATCAGGATTTCCAAAAATAAATTTTATGTGTTTAATTTCTGGAAAAACTAATTGGACTTATTTTCATTCACGACTTTCAGCATTATTATACATCACAATAATGTTGCTTGCTCGAATAACAATTCCATTCTTATTTATAATTTCGTATATTGCTTCTATCTATTTAAACCATATAAGCAACATTTCATTAGGAAATCAGATAGGATTTGGCTATATAGTAGAAGATTTAGAAATTGGTGAGGTTTTCAGGTCTCCTGCTTATGGCTGGATTTTTACAATCGGTATTCTCGGTATTAGATCGAAAAATGGTACGATTTGGGGAGATTTTAATTTCGATATTTTTGGGATTGTTGGAAGCGGGACAAAATCATACTTCCCTGGAGGAGTCATAGGTTTTACTGGGATAAAAGTAGATATTAATGATTCATCATATTATCAAGGATTTGCTAAAATAGTGAAATTTAAATAAATTATGAGGGAAAGAATATGAATAAAAAGATTCTCATCGGCAGTATCATAGCAATTGCCATCTTGATTGGTGTATCATTTACATCTGTCGTTGGATATAGAAGTGTGGAATCAGGTGTGAAAGCATCACCACTGTTCAATATCAGAACAAGCAGGGCGATAGATGAAAATAATCAGGAGTTGAGTTGTGAGTATGTTGGGAAGGGAGAAGAAATCACTTTACCTCTACAGGTTCGTGATAATAGATTAGTATATCTACACAAATGTATAGATAGAATTAGTAAACTGCATGATAAAGGTAAAAATAAAATAATTAATGATATTCGGAATCTTGATGGAGATATAGATGATTTAAAGAAATTTATTGTCAATAATGATGATACAAGTGATGTGCCTTGTACTGTTATTTGCACCTGGGAAATGAACTTTTGTTACTTCTGGTTATTATTTGAAATTATTACTGGACTTATTATTTTACCTTTTTATGTATTTGCAACCATCTTAAATAGAGGTTTTTGTAATTTTTGGAGTCTTGCTTGTTTATACACTTGGGAATGTGATATTTAAATAGATACTTCTAACTAAAAATAGATTTCTATAGGAGTTGTCTCGAATAATTAAAAGCAACCTGGACTAAGACACGTATCTAGTTTTAAATTCTCTAAATCTCTCCTGTTGGATTTAATCCTTAAGCGAGACATTACCATAGAAAATCTAGTACTTTCTATTCATTTTTTCTTCTACATCTTTTTGTCTCTTCATCCTTCGCCAATAACCTCTTCTACAAGTTTCAGAATGGAATTGTTTCTTACGTTTGGACTTCAGAGTAAATGTTCTACCACAACCCTTACAAATAAAAGTTCTCTTTTTGGTATGTTTCTTTACATACGATCCTCTCTTTGTACCTTTCTTAACACCTCTGTTATTAGTTGGTGTTTCTTGTTTACCATAGTATTTTATGTAAATATCATGAATCAATTGTCTTTCTGGATCGTCATAAATTTGTCTTGTTCTTTTAGGTGGTTTTTTTCTGTTTTCATAGATTAATCTACAATCGTCTGAACAAAAATTAGATCCATTTCTCGTTTCTTTAGAATAACAACCCTTTGTGTTTAAACATTTCAAAAAATCCCCTCCAAATTATTTTTTTAGAAACAAATTAAAGACATTCTCCAATAAAAAAAACAGGAGTAGAGGATAGTTACGAAATCTATCCTCCACCATATTTTAGATGTTCGATCTACAAGGTTGTTATATAAAGTGTAATTATCCAAATTGATGTGTTTAGTCCCAACAAGAAATATTATATAAAACATTTCTCATTTCCCACCAGATTAAACCTATGGTTACAACAAATTATGACTATGTAAATGTCGAAAACAAATGGCAAAAAATCTGGTTGGAATCAAAAATATATGAATCGACCAGAAAGAAACAAAAGAAATTTTTCATACACTTTGCTTATCCAGGAGTTTCTGGTTATTTACATGTTGGACATATGAGGGGTTTTACCTATTGTGATATTATATCTCGGTATAAACGAATGATGGGTTACAATGTCATGTATCCTGCCGGATTTCATGCATCGGGAATCCCTTCCGCAGGTTTTGCAAAAAAGGTAGAACGAAGAGACTCTACAACTATGAAATCTTTGAAAGAATATGGAGTTTCTGATGAACAAATTAACAAATTATCTGATCCAAGTGAAGTAGTTAAATACTTTGGAGATGTATATGTTGAAGATTACTGGAAAAAATTTGGTTTCTTAATAGACTATTCTAGAATAATGAGTACAATTTCTGATGGTTATAAAAAATTTATAAAGTGGCAGTTTTATAAACTTAAAGAAAAAAATCTTCTCATTCAAAAACCGCATTTTGCACCATTTTGTCCGAAATGTGGTCCCGTTGCTGTAGATAAATCAGAAACAGATATCTTAAAAGGCGGTACGGCTGAGATCCTTGAATTCACCACCATAAAATTCAAAATGAATGATGGAACAATTCTCCCTGCTGCAACCCTTAGACCTGAAACGATATTTGGTGTCACAAATATGTGGGTAAATCCAGATGTCAAATATCTGAAAGTAAAAATCAAGGATGAATCATGGATCCTTTCAAAAGAAGCTTATGAAAAACTTGTTTATCAGATAAATGACGTCAAACTTCTCAATGAAACAATACATGGTAAAGAGCTTATCGGAAAAACCTGCGAAATACCAATGATAAATAGAGAGATACCAATATTATCTGGCCCTTTTGCTGATCCAGGTGTAGCTACAGGAATCGTGATGTCTGTTCCAGCGCATGCACCCTATGATTGGATCGCACTTGTTGAATCCAAAGAAGATATAAAACCAATTACAATCATAGATGTAAAAGGATTTGGAGCAAATCCAGCTAAAGAAGTTTGCGATAAATTAGGAATAAAAAGTCAAACAGAAACAGAAAAACTTGATTTAGCAACAGAAGAAGTATACAAAAAAGAATTTCATACGGGATATCTAAACGAAAATTGTGGAGAATACGTAGGAATAAAAATATCTGACATCAAAGATGCGGTAAAGGATGAACTTATTTCAAAAAATTTTGCAATTATTATGAGGGAGTTTTCAGAGGAAGTTATTTGCAGATGCGGAGGCAATGTAGTAATAAAACAAATACCAGATCAATGGTTTATCAAATACAGTGACAATAACTTAACCGAGAATTCAAAAGATCATGCAAGCAATATGAATATTTTTCCAGATGATTATAAAAATGAGTTACCGGGTATATTAGAATGGTATGATGATCGTGCATGTATCCGACGTGGCTCATGGTTAGGAACAGAGTTTCCATTTAAAAAAGGTTGGATTATCGAACCGATATCTGATTCTACTTTGTATCCTGCTTATTACATAATCTCAAAATATGTTAACGAAAAAAAACTAGATCCCAAAGATATGACTGAAAACTTCTTTGATTATGTATTTCTAGGAAAAGGAAAATCTAAGTCTCCCCTTTGGGACGAAATCAAGAAAGATTTTGATTATTGGTACCCAGTTGATATAAACCTCGGTGGAAAAGAGCATAAAACAGTGCATTTCCCAGTGTTTTTAATGAATCATGTAGCTATTATGCCAGAAGAAAAGCGTCCACGAGGCATATTTGTCCATTGGTGGGTAACTCAACAAGGTAGAGAAAAAATCAGCAAGTCAAAAGGAGGTGCAGAACACATAAATGAAGCTGCAATTACCTATGGTGTTGACGCAATGCGTATTTATTATTCTCATGTTGGCTCACCTTTTGTTGATATTGAATGGGATCAAGAAGCTGTTACAAAATATAAGAATAGAATCGCAAATATTTACAAGATGATCGAGCAAATAGCTAAACTTGAAGATAAAACAGATGAAAATCTTGATAACTGGATGAAAAGCACCTTGCATCGGACAATAAAAAAAACCATTGATGCGTTTGAAAATTATGATTTGAGAATTGCAACCAATGAGATTTTTTTTGAATGTCAGAAAAACATTCAATGGTACCTCAAGAGAGGAGGCAGTAATAAAAAATTACTTGAGAGATTTACAAGCATTTGGTTAAAGCTTATGGCTCCCGTAACGCCCCATATAGCAGAAGAGCTTTGGAGTAAAAATAATAAAAATCTTGTTACAAATGAATCTTATCCAATTTTTGATTCTAAAGAAATATCCGAAAAAGAGGAAGTTGGAGAATATTTGATTTCAGAGGTAACCGATGATATCGCTGAAATCCTAAAAGTTACAAAGATAAAGCCAAAAAAGATATGTATCTATACATCACCTATCTGGAAAAAAGAAATATTCACAAAAGCAATTAAACAGTCTGAAAAAAACAAGATTAATGTCGGAATTTTAATTAAAGAAACAATGAAAGATGCCAAGATGAAAAGTATTGCAAAAGAAGTATCCCAATATGTAGGTAAACTACCCGGTGAAGTTATGAAGCTAAATGAAAATGATAAAAAACGATACCTTATTCCTATAAAAGAATCAGATTATCTGAAAAATGCAAAGGAATATCTTAAAAAGGTTTTTTCTTGTGAAATTGTAATCATAGATGCAACTGAAAAAAATATTTATGATCCTGGCAATAAAACACGGTTTGCGATCCCATTAAGACCTGCAATATATATTGAATAAAATAATTTTATTGCTTCTTTTTTCTCCATAGTATATACAATATAGTTGTAAAAAGTAATAATGCTATCACAAGAATAACCATTGAAATCACAAACATCAATGGGAATATGTTAACACCAGTAGTAAATATCGGTGATGTTGCAATGTTCCCTGCTTCATCCTCTGCTCTAATATAAAACTCGTAATATCCATTTCCTTCATCTGCACGGAATTTCCATTCAAAAGGAGTTGATGTAAGTGGATCCTCGTACCTAGTCCAATTATTCCAAGTTTCGTTATCCTCAGAAAATCTGTAATATAATTCAACGAATTCTATCCCACTCCCGTTAATATCATCTGCAAATGCTGAAATGTTAAATGTATCATCCCAGCTCCATTCTGCTTCTAAATCGGGGATATCAAGGTCAACTATAGGTTCTGATATATCTTTCGTTATTTTAAATGCGTTATTAATATTTGCAATTTCTTTTTTATTACCTAGAGAATCAATAAGTCTAAAATATAAATAGTTGGTCTCTCCTTCTTCCATTCGATCCCAAAATCTGGGTAGTAGGGTCCATGTTGCTTTATAACTTTGAGCATTTATACCAGATTTTAACTGTATCCATTCTGTATCAAAGTATGGTCGATACTCAACTGATTCTAATATAAAATCATCACTAAAAACTGCCGATAATTCGGGTGTAGTATTGAACCAAGATGGTACAGTAAATTGAGGATCATTTGGAGGATTTGGATCAAATATAAAGGTTACAATTCTTGTATCATTTTCTTTTGGTAGATCTTCTTTATTACCTCGATCATCAATTGCAATTGAACAAAGTTGATACCATCCACCTCTCTTTTCATCGGTAAATGCCCATCTGGCATTATAAACTGTAGTAGGTATTTTGGGACCAGAATCACCAAAGTGTTGCCATTCACCTGAAAACTCACCATTTTGAGAGAATCGATATTTAAGTTCTACTAACTTAATACCACTTGCATCTTTGTTTAATCTCCCCGGATCAAAAGCATTTGCACTTATTACTATTGGAGAATATTTATATGTTTCTTTAATATCACCAACAATTTCAGACGAAGGTTTATCAAAATCTTGCTTAAATGAGAAAACTTCAGTATCAAAATTATTAGCATAATCTTTAATCGAAAAAGTAATATTTTCTAATTTTGTAATGTTTTTACTGAAATTCAGATTTGAAATATTAACAATCAATATCGATGATTCATCACCATTTTCTCCTGTATATTGAGGTTTATCGGAATATTCTTTTAGTGTAGAATCGTTTACATAATAGTAAAGTGTGTATTCTGCTGAACTTAGTAATAAACCAGAGCCTTCATCTCTTACAGTCACCTTACAAACAGGTGTAGTACGATTTATCCATCCTCCTATTGGTTTGAAGGTTTCTATGTCTATAATAGGAGGTTTATTATCCTTTATAAAAGTAACTTTCCAGTCAAGCAGTTTTGGATTAAAGGAAACATTTTTTGCATAGAGATCAGCACACAATCTTATTATTCTTTCATCAAATTCGTTGTCAACTATAGCAGATTTTTTTGTAATTTCCTTTATAAAATTTCTATCTTTATCTAAAATACTAAATTTTATGCTGTTTTTTTTGCTCACTAATTTATCATAATTTGTATGAAATTCGTTCCACCAATATTGATCAGGTATTTTTATTGGAATCGAAACAATACTGCCAGAAATTTCTTTATTTTCAGGTTTCTCAAATTTACCTAAACTATATAATTTCCCATTGTCATCACCAAAAAAGACAAGCCCATTTGAAATTATGGGAGAGGAAACTATTGAAGGATGATCATCAGTTATTTCCCAATTTCCATCTACATAAATTCGTTTAAAGGTTCTAAAATCATCCCAACCTGATTTTTTCTGTCCATTTGAAGCATCAAGCGCATAAAAGTAACCTGATGGTGTACCGATATAGACAATACCATCAGCGTATGCTGGTGAGGTTGATAGATACTTACTCTTGAGATGATCTCCTATATGCCAATTTTCGACCGATGTTTTCCATACCTGTTTTTTAATATCATTTGCATCAAGTGCATGTATGTATCCATTTGGGGATGCTACATAGATAGTATCTTTATAAATTGACGGAGTTGAATCTGCTAATGTTCTTGTTCGATCTAAAAATCCAAGTAATGAAAAAAAGCTTCTTCCAATCGTTTTTTCACCTAAGATACTACCATTTTTCATGTGTAATGATGTTATTTTTACATTTGACCCAATAAACTTTTTTACCTCACTTACAATAAATACTTTATCTTTATAAATTACAGGGGATGATCTACCAATGGCACCAACAGATTTTTTCCATATAACTGAACCATTTTCCGTATTTAAAGCAAATAAACTGTTACCAAATTTATTATTGCAACCAACAATAATAGTATTATTGTAAACGGCGGGTGTAGAAAAACTACCTGCTGGTAAATCAAATGGTTCATCCCATACAGGATCACCAGATGATAAATCCAATGCAATTACTTTATTATTATTGTTGGATTGTATAATAGCAGGATCACCACTCCAAGAAGTAATAAATACTTTATCTTGATAAAGCACTGGATTGGAAAAATAACATATGGGCTCTTGATCATCCTCTGTGTTATTAGGATAGGAGAATCTCCACTCCTCACTATTATCATTTCTATTAAGTGCAATTACATAATTGTTAGTTCCTTGTCTTTTTGTTTTTCCTGTAGCTATAATGATAAACTCTTCAGTTAAAGTTAGTGAGTTTACCAAAGATTTATTTAAATTCTCCTCTAAATATGTATTATTGTAAACATATTTCGGTTTTAATTCATGAAAGCCACCAACAGGAACAGAAGAAATATTATCGATTATATAGAATCTCATTTTATTGTGAGAAGTAATATAAATAGCTCCATCTATGATAACAGAATTTGATATCGATGCATTTTCGTCTCCAAGTTGACACCACCAATTATCTTGATACTTTACTGGACCTTCTCCCATTGAAGTTCTCGTATTTTGTGGATTTTGACCAAACATTGGCCAATCTCCAGTGAAAGGAGCTATGTTAATACTACCATTATTTATATTTATATTATTTTTTTCCAATCTATAACTAAAGTTAAATAAATCTTGCCATCTACCAGGTTTAGTCTGCCAGGTAATAGCCCAGCTATAAATCTTTGGAGTTATTTTATAGTTATCAGTGGATAAATTAGCTCGAATTTTTAATTTTGAATATTTATCTATATTTGCAGGAATGGTATTAAGATGTACTGGTGGTTTAGTAAATCCTTTTTTATTACCTGGTAGATATTTATCCTCTACCGGTGTAAAATCTCCAGTTTTATTTTGATATATAATTTGATATTTTACTGTTGTATTTCCAATTTCATAATCACTCCAGGTTAATATGTCCCAATAAAAATTTTTAACGTTTGATAGTTTTTTAGGATTTATTGTAATATTAGTTTCTGCAAATCCATCATTAAGAGTATAACCTACTTGTGTTTCATATTGTACTTTTACATAATCTGAAAATAATTTAATAGTATCATCCCGATCAGCACGAATACCTACAACACAGATATCTAGAATATTGTTGTTTTTTAATGCTTGTATTATA
>JABAOH010040185.1_pt1 | contig 16243 bp, 14 predicted proteins | sample 7062181 | NCBI WGS metagenome assembly JABAOH01 (sample SAMN14538630, study PRJNA623070) | marine sediment metagenome | biome: marine biome [ENVO:00000428]; feature: marine pelagic biome [ENVO:01000023]; material: deep marine sediment [ENVO:00002113]; isolation source: pool of 5 deep marine...
AATGTACTCTGCGCGAGACATCGTGCCCAGCTGTTCTGACCGAGTGCCCGCCTACGGAGACCGAATGTTCAGACACCGCGATAACCGAATGTCCCCCGACCGAGACAACGTGCCCGGCCTTGCTGACTGAGTGCCCTATTGATAAGACAAGATGTCCGGAGTCGCCAACAAATTGCCCGGAAGTGCTGACCAAGTGTCCGACGACGGAAACAAAATGTCCCCGTGAGCCCACTAAATGTCCAGTTCGGGCCACCGCGTGCCCGCCTATGAAAACCGAGTGTCCCCCTGATGAGACCCACTGTCCCCCTGAGGAGACCGCATGTGAGCCTGTGCCGACCCAATGTGAGGTTACCGAGTGCCCAGAAGATCCGACGACGTGCCCGGCATACCCGACAAAATGTGAGATTGTACCGACTGAGTGTCCAGTGGAGACTGAGTGCCCCGCAACCGTGACAAGATGTGTGATTATACCGACTCAGTGTCCGGTGGAGACTGAGTGCCCTTACAAGCGGACCGCATGTCCCGAAGAGTCGACCACATGTCCCCAAGAGCCGACCGCATGTCCGCCCGTGCGGACCCAATGTCCCCGCGAGGTGACTGTGTGCCCAGAGGACCCGACCTCCTGTCCCCCTGTGTATACCCAATGTCCAGCCGATAATCCGACTGAGTGCCCATACGAGCCGACCAAATGTAGCGATACGAAAGCTTGCGTTACAACCCCGGGGCCTCCTCCGGGCATACCGTTGGGAACAAAGGCAGCAAAGTCCTCTCCTGTCACGGCGCATTGTCCAGCCATAGACGTGCAGTGCCCTTCTGTTGTCCCAAAGCACTTGCTGGCAGAAACGCGAGGACCTGTGGCACAGAATACAACTCGCAAGACGCAACTTTGAGACGTAGCGGAAATAAACAGACGCAATATACTGTTCATCGAGAGATCAGGCTATCAGGCTACCTGGTAGCCTGATATACTTAGTTCAGTTGCACTGGCCTTTTCGACCAAAAACCAGTTCATTTACTACCGGCGCACATGGGCAGCGGAATACTATCCTGCTGAGACCCTATAGCAAGCTCTATTAGGCCGAAGATGACGACCCGAGGGACAACTCACTGAATCACTCGTCTTATCCTGCAATTTTCGTATTGCATAGCGTTGTGATATCAGGGATAATCCACTAAGTGATTCGAGGCAAAAGAAAAAAAATTGAAGGATTAGCCGCAGACTCTCCAGCAGGCACTTCAGCAGAGCTGGGGTCCATAGTCGCAGCGATAGCTGGTCTGGCCGCTGCCTGGATTGCCGCTGGCTCAACGGGGTTACTGGCGCATCCCTTGCGGCGGGCGCTGACGCTGACGGCTTTGGGCGTAGCAATCTTCGCGCAGCGCCCTTTCCCGTGGCGACCGAGGACGAGCCTTTTAGCTGTCCTGGCAGCCGTTGGCTTGGCCACATATATGATAGCCTCGTCCCTGCCGGCCGTCAACGTCATGGGTGTCTCGCTTGTTCTGGCGGCTCTTGCCTTCACATCCTCTGGACAGGCAAAGAAAATGCTGCGCATCTTTTCTGTTGCGACCGCGGTCTTCGGCCTCTACCGCGCCGCCTGTACGTCTATACCCTTGGTCTGGTCGACGTCCGACCTTCTCGGCCGTGCACTTGGAAACGTCGGCGGCCTTGTCACACAACAACCTGTGTATATTGGGGCCACATTTGCCGGTCTTGACTTTCTCGTCCTTATGAGCGTGCTCTGGGTTTTATGGTCGGCCTGTAGCCCACCACCGAGACTGTTGCGGGCAATCTACGGCCTTGCGGCGATCCTTGGCGGCCACCTCTGTTATCTAATTGTGTTGTCATACGCCCCACAGCTGCTTGCTACGGTCGCCGAGCCGGCCGCTGAGCAAGAAGGTTGGTACTGGGCCGGTCTGTTCCATAAAGCAGTGCCTTGGAATCTACCCGTCCTGGCTTGTGCGATACATCTGCTGGCCGCTGCGGCTATGTTTCGGTGGTCCCCTTTGCATCCGGACAGGCAGCGCAATTTCACAAATGTTTCTACTCACCCTTCCCTGACCCAATATATGCTGCGGGTTGCAGCGGTTATTATGGCTATCCTTTTGCCCGTTATCATTGCGCTTTACCCGGGCAAATCGAGCCTTCAGGGTAAAAAGGTCGTTTTCTATGAGAAAGGATTCCTCAACTGGCTCAAGCCCGAGCACGGCAACTATGGCAGATACTCAAGCGGAATGTATGGAATGCTTCCGGTTTTTATCGAAAGCTTTGGAGCCAGTAGTCTTATCTCAGCCGACCTGTCAGACGAAGACATCCGCGATGCTGATGTCTTAGTCCTGCTTTTTCCTGATGAGCCCTGGGCCGAGGGACAGCTGAAACGAATCTGGGACTTTGTAAACCGGGGTGGTTCACTTCTGGTAATGGGTGAGCACACGACCCGGGACCCGAACGGAAACAATCGTTTCAATGAAGTGCTGGAACCGACTGCCATACGGGTCCAGTTCGATTCGGCCACATTTGCGGTTGGCGGCTGGTTGCAGTCATACGAGGCAATTGCACACCCCGCGACAGCAGGTGTCCCGGACGACCGCAATCAGTTCGGTGTGGTTATCGGTGCTTCTCTCGAGACGCATTGGCCCGCGCGTCCGTTGTTAGTTGGACGGTGGGGATGGTCCGACCCCGGAGACGAGGGAAGCGGCCGGGCCATGATGGGCAACGGCCGCTACGACCCGGGCGAAAAACTCGGCGACCTAATCCTTGCGGCTGAGCAGCCGATGGGCAAGGGACGCATCATTGTATTCGGCGACACATCCGGCCTAACCAACGGTATCAATGTCAGTTCGCATGTTTTTACTTCGCGGCTGTTTGGCTATCTGGCCGGTAACTCCAGAGGGACCCCGCAAGGCGGGAACCCAAATGCGCACCCCGTATGGCGACAGCTTCTCGGCATATTATTCTGCGTGCTGCTCATCGGCCTCTTGGTTTGGTACCCGGGCCAATGGACGGTTGTCTTGGTGGTAATAGGCTTAGCAGGCTCGCTTGCAGTCTCTACTGCCATCAGCCAAAGTGCCGGTGAGATGCTTCCCGATGGACGCTACAAATCACCCAATAACTTGGCCTACATCGACTCGACTCACGTTGAAGCATACAGCGGAGAGTCCTGGCGTCCTGACGGTCTTGGGGGGCTTAACCTTACGCTTATGCGCAACGGCTATCTCGTTCATTCTCTTCCAGAATTCACAGCCGAGCGGCTTCAGCGGGCGGATCTTTTGCTCTCAATCGCACCTGCCCGCGGCTTTTCGAAGACCGAACGCACCGCACTGAGGGACTTCGTGACTAATGGCGGGACCTTCATTATCATGGTCGGACTTCCACGCGCAGATCCCAGCCGTTCACTGCTTTCGCAGTTTGGCTTTACTATCGGCAGCCCTGGGTCGGATCAGCCCGAACCCCAAGCCATGGGACACTTCAAATCTCCGTACCTCAGGTCGGGAGACCAACGTGTCTACGTGCGCTTTCACGCGGCTTGGCCCATCAGTTGTAACGATCCAGGAGCTCAGGTGCTCGCATATGGGCAAAACAATTTGCCGGTTATTATTCTGCGCCGACTCGGAGCCGGAAAGATTGTAGTCATTGGCGATACGTGTTTTGCGATGAGCAAGAATCTCGAACGCGAAGGAGGAGAACCGTTCGAAGGTCTGCGGGAGAACGCCGATTTCTGGCGTTGGTTTATCACACGGCTGCGAGACCAGGAGATGTGGATTCCTCCGCCTCTCCAAAGCCAGCCCGAATCTGGAGAAAATGCGACATCGTTAAATGAATCGAATCAGGAGATTGCCCAGTGAAACGGTCCTGGATTGGCTTGGCGTTATTGAGTGCCTCGTGGCTGTTCGGCCTGAGCTACTACCACGATGCTAACTGGTGGGTCTGGGCTATGCTTGTAGCGGCCGGGACCGGACTGCTCACGGCGGTTCACATTCGCAGGCCCACAGCGGGCCAGTCAGCCGCCGCCGCACTGATGTTGCTGCCTGCAATCGGTTTGGCCCCGTGGCCCTACCGTGCCGCGCCATTGCTTATCTTTGTTGGTCTTGTACTTGGTGTCGTACCGATTCCCCGTCGTTGGCCCGGAATTCTGGCGTCGGCGCTCATACTGGCAGGTGTCGTCTTGGTGGCCCAATCACTGGCAATTCTCGGTTATGAGTACGTCACCTCCAGATCGCACGAACTGCCATGGCCCTTGCCTAACCTGCTTTACACGATTTCGCAGCTGTTTGGTATCCGAGCAGCATTAGACGGTACCAGTCTTGCCATGTACTCTCCGAGAGCTGTTCATCGTCTTGGGGCCACATGGGAGCTGCTGTTAGACCNNTCTGGGAGCTGCTGTTAGACCCGCCTACGTTAGCCTTCCTGTTCGGCGGGATTGTCATGTTGTGCTTGTCCCCGTTATTGCTTTCAAAAGAAAGCAGGGAGATAAGCCAGCCGCCAGGGAAGCAAGAATTTCGCTTACGTAAGTCTTTGGCAGCTCTGGTAATATTGATTGCTGCCTGGCTGCCTGTTCGCGCCGCGCTGTTGATATCAATTTTTATACATCGGGCGCTTCGGACTGAGTACGGGGCGGAATTAGCATTGATGAACCAATTCTGGAATCCGTGGCTGCATCTGGTTTTTTTGCTGGGCCCGGTTCTTCTAAGCTTGCGGTTCGTGCAGACCCCGTCTTGTGGGCCTTCGGCGAGCTCAGCCGGGCCGCAGCGGGCTTCGGAACCAGGCGCCAAACTCGGCAAACGTCTTGGGGCAATAGTCCTGACTTTTGCAGGTAGCTTCTGCCTGATTACCGGTTTGCTGTTGGATGTGCCGGGACGACGCAAGGCAGGCCGTGTCCTGATCGACGAATATCATTCGACCTGGGAACCTACCGATAGGCCGTTTGACACGGAATGGTACGGGCATGAATCCGGATATAACTATTACTGCATCTACGATTACTGTTCGCGTTTCTATCAAATGTCTCGGCTGAACGCGCCCATCGACGATGCCACCTTGCAGGACTGTGATGTTCTTGTAGTCAAGGTCCCGAACTCACGACGATATGAGCCGCAAGAAGTGGCGGCAATAGGCCGTTTTGTCGAAGGGGGAGGAGGTCTGCTGCTTATCGGCGAACACACGAACGTTTTCAATACCGGCACGCACATAAACGATATAGCGAAGATTTTCGGCTTTAGTTTTCGCTACGACTGTCTGTTTGACATTGATACGATTTTTGTTCAGCTCTACCGCCGGCCACTCGTACCGCACCCAATAGTGCAAAGTATGCCCCCGCTTAACTTCGCGGTCTCCTGCTCTATCAATCCCGGAAAAAGTCTTGGCCGAGCGGTCATTCGCTCGCGCGGTCTAAAGTCTCTGCCCGCTGATTACCACGCGAGCAATTTCTATCCCCAGGTCGAAGACCGGGCAGACGTGCGGTACGGTGCTTTCGTGCAATTGTGGACGACCCATTACGGCACCGGCCGCGTTGCCGCTTTTACTGATTCGACCATCTTTTCTAATTTCGCAACCTTCGAACCCGGAAAGTCTGAGCTAATGCTTGGCATGCTCGAATGGCTTAACTACAGCAACTGTCCTTATCCCTTACGACCATTTCTAATCCTTTTGGGGCTCTTACTTCTTGTTGGTGGGTTGGTGCTCTGCCGAACATCGAGCGCAGCCTGGCTGGTTGTGGTCAGCGCAGCGGTGCTCGGCTGGGCGATTGCAGCGGTCGGTACACGAGCGATTCACCGGTATTCTATGGCCCTTCCCAAAGCGGCTCGGCCGATGGTTCAGGTAGTGGTCGACCGTACGGTGTGCAACAGACCTCTGTCCAGAGGCGGGTTCATCGCGGGAAAGAGAGAAGGATTCGGGATTTTCGAGCGGTGGATTCTGCGCCTCGGTTACTTCACCTCTCGCAGGAGTGGCACCGATGCACTGACGGGCGACCTTATCGTGTTTCCAGACCCCAACCAGACGGTCCCCCGTGAATTTCGCGACGAGCTGGCCGATTATGTTGCGGCCGGTGGCAAAGTGCTCGTTCTGGACTCGCCGGCGAACACCGAGTCGACTGCAAACAGCCTGTTGTATCCGTTTGGACTGACTGTGACGCCAAACACGAGCCTTAGCGGCCCACTGAAAGCGCCGGAAGATTGGCCTGTGATAAGAATCGACTCAACCTGCCAGATAGAAGGAGGCGAGCCAATAATGTGGGTGGCAAACACGCCGATAGCCGCAAGAGTCCGTCACGGCAAGGGGACTGTGACCGTCATCGGGTTTGGCTCGCGATTTGCGGATTACTATATGGGCGTCATAGGTGATGTTGTTCCCAGTCCTGAGCTCCGCAAGGTGTTCGACTTGCAGTTCACGATATTGAGGTCAATCGTTTCTGAACCATAATGAGCTCCTCGGCAGCAGTGCAGGGGGCGGGAAGCGAACGCCCTGCTCGACGATATGCGAATCTACTGCCGTGCTCTCAATAATGAAACGAAGAACTCTAAAGCGATTCAGGGAGCTTTGAGGAAATAAAATAAGTGGTTGCCGGAGGGCAAGTATTTATAGTTTCATCATTTATGACACTGGGCGGTACTGGACTTGAACCAGTGACCTCCTGCGTGTCGAGCAGGCGCTCTAGCCAACTGAGCTAACCGCCCCGGCTAACACTCACCTACAGTATGGGAAAAAAACGCAAAAATCAAGAATATTTGTGCAAAAGTGCTGTCTGAAAAAAGACCACATTATGCCGGTGAACGTAAGGTTATGCATCAAGGGAGGTTATGACACGTTTTTGTGGCTAATAGAAGCAGGCATGAATGTCTTGGTACGCACTATTTACCTTAAATGCAACGATTATCAGTTCAAATTTCTTCTGATAACCGCAGCAGCCGAAACCGTTTGTTGCACATTGCTGCTTGCAACCGTTATAGAAATCTGAACACTTTTAACTATTGTCTGCATATCTACAACCACTGTATCCCTTGTGAAAGTCATCGCCGTAACATTGTCACAAAGGACATAATCGCTGTCAGTCAAATCATCATTTGTAATTAGATATAGTTTGTTATCTCCACTGTTATATCGATAAGTTATATCATCTCCTTCGGCGGTAATCAGGGAGCATTCAGAGGCTAGCGAGTTAGGGTCCACTGCATCTGCTGTCCGAAGTTGAGTTATCATCCGAAACATTGCCTGTCGGGCGCTGTTAATTGCCTTAAAAATATCCTCGTTTTGGCGGTAATTTATAATCGAGGCGTTAAAGGCAACAGCTACAGCGGCAAGCAGCATGCCTGCTATTGCCAGAGCAAGCAACAATTCTGCAACGGTAAAACCGGTTTTGTATTTCATATTCTGCATTTTATATCCACCTGCAGTTAAGCACGCTTCTAACAAGCGTGCCGGAAGCGCCCCTTTCGGTCTCGAAACTCGTATTTCACTCCATATTTAGGTTTCTCATCCCAACCTGATACAACCCGAATAAGGTCCCTTCACGCCTTTTAGTATCGGGCCCGAAGCCAGCTCGCTGAGTCGATTTCCCTTGAGTCCAGGAAAATCTTTACAGTTACTCGAACAAAGTAACTGCTATGGTCACTTACAACCTGTTCAAAATCTGCCGCATTGACATTTTCAACTGTTATTTGTTGAGTAAATGTAGGAAAAATGTTCAGAGGGTTTCTGTTGACGCTAATCGGCGGAGAAAAACTCATACCATCAAAATCATCCAAATCGTCATAGCTGGTCAGGGTTTCTCCCGTCTCCGGACCAAATGTGGAAATGCCGCTTTCCGGATCAACCACCGCCAGCAAGGTGGTAAGCTCTCTTATCTGTTCGATGAGAAACTCAGCGGTTGACAAATCTACTCCGGCATCGTTAGCTTTGGTGAATGCGCCGTTGGCCACAATAAGGGAAGTAACTGCAAGGGCCACCAATACTATCGCTATCAACACCTCGATAAGTGTAAAACCACCGCGCCTCCCAAAAGACCGCTTGCGACCGACATCTATCTCGTATCTCGTACCTCGCATCTGGTTTCTCCTCAATCGTGTCCCGTGGCCCGGAATCCGGGACACGGGCAACGAATCTATTTGCCCATAACAAGACTGGACATCTTGAATATCGGCAGAATAATACTCATCGCAATAAAGCCAACCAAAACACCCATTGCGACTATCATTATAGGCTCTATCATTGAGGTTACCATCTTGATAATATTCTTGAGTTCTTTTGCATAGTAATCGGAAACATCTTTTAGCACATCGCTCATCGTCCCCGAATCTTCGCCGCTCTTTATCATTTGTGTTACGTTGTCCGGCATAAGATTACACTGGCTCAGACTGGATGCAATTTTCTTGCCCTGACGAACCTCTTCATAGACACCCAGCCACATACCCTTATAAAGGGCGTTTCCTGCTATTTGTGCTGTTATCGAAATGGTATTTAGTATCGGCACACCGGCTCTTGTCAGTACCCCCATGGTGTGAAGACTCCTTGTTATATAAAGGCTTCGGCACAGCGTTTTTATAAGAGGCAATCTCAATTTGGTCTTATCCCACCATAGCCGGCCGCTTTTGGTACCAATAAAGTACCAAAATCCCCACAATAATGCACCAACAGCCGGCAGATGGAGATACCAGTACCCTCTCAGAAATGCGCTGCTGGCCATTAACACTTTAGTAGGGGTCGGCAGCAAGTGCTCCTTGCCTGCAAAGATCGCCGTAAACTTCGGCAGAACAAAACACAGCAGGAAAATGGTTACTGTCACCGCCATAGTTGCTATGATAACCGGATAAACACAAGCACCTCTAACCTGTGAGCGGGTTTCGGCCTCGGCTCCCAGATACTCCGCTAATTTTTCCAGCATGCCACTTAAACTTCCGGAGAGTTCTGCTGCAGCCACCATATTTATATAAAGATTGCTGAAAACCGCCGAATGCTCAGCCAGCGCTTGTGAAAAGCTTTGTCCACCTTCAATTCGATTCTTTAAATCAGTAACGATCAGCTTGAATTTTTGGTTTTTGTTTTGTTCGGCTATTGACTCAAGCGAATCCTGAAGGCTTATCCCCGCCCGGACCATAACCGCAAGCTGATTTGTAAAGTTCAAAATATCCTTTCTGCTCGGCCCACGCTCAAATCTGAACTCCCTTATTTTTTTTAATGTGCTTCCGTGTTGGCCACGGGGTGTGAGAGCAGACCCTTGGTCACCTTGCTCCTGCTCACCTAACAATCCGACTTGCTGCAAATTCTCTGCAACCGCAGTTGCATCTTCAAAATTTCGTGAAGCTTTTTCAAACATATCACCATCCCCATTTTGCAACTTATCGCCCCGCACCAATTAGCCGTGAGTTTATCCCGACACATCGGGATTGGTGCGGGATAAACCTGTCCCCGCGAAGGCGGCCAACGGAGCCCTCTGTCAGTGGCTAAGCAACTTGAACCTCACTGGCAGGCGCAAGCGTCTTTTCCATCTTCGCAGGATTACTTGAGCGCATAATTGCTTCATCCCTGTCTATGTAACCCTTGGCATACATATCAGCGATGCTGTTATCCAAATTCTGCATACCCAACCTGCGGGAAGTCTCAATAATATTCGGTATCTCATAGATCCTGTTCTCACGAATACAGTTTCTCACAGCCGAGGTACACAGCAATATCTCCGAGCACGGCACCATCCCCGGCTTATCCACACGTTTAAATAACGTCTGCGAGAGAACAGCCTGTAGGGTATTAGCCAGCATCGTTCGAATCTGGTTCTGCTGAGCCGCGGGATAAATATCTATAATACGTTCAATAGTCTGCGCGGCATTAATCGTGTGCAGCGTACTAAAGACAAGGTGACCGGTTTCAGCAGCGGTAATTGTGAAGCTGGTGGTTTCCAGGTCTCTCATCTCTCCGACCATAATGATATCGGGGTCCTGTCGCAACACGTGCTTAAGCCCTGATGCAAAGTCTGGACAGTCAGAACCAATTTCTCGCTGTTCTATCATACTGTTTTTATTTTCTATCATATACTCAATAGGGTCTTCCAACGTAACTATACGTTTTCTATACCTTGTATTTATCAATTCTATCATCGCAGCGAGCGTGGTGCTTTTCCCGGACCCGGTATGGCCGGTTACGAGCACCAGACCTCTTGGCAAATCCGTCAGGTCTTTAACGATTGGCGGCAGGTTTAGATCTTCTACCGAAAAGACCTCATTTGGTATCACTCTGAACGAAATCGCAATTGCATCACGCTGATAGTGAGCGTTAACGCGGAATCGATGGCCACCGTCGATGCTTGTCGAGAAATCAATATCTCTGTTTTCTTCAAGTTTTTTGAACCTATCGGTCCCAACCATGGAAAGAACCATTTCTTTTGCGTCCTCGTTGCTGACCTCAGCAAGGTCCAAATTAATCAGTTCGGTATTCCTTCGCAATACCGGCGGCATCCCAACGTTGATATGCACATCGCTTGCGTTGTTTTCGATAGCAGTCATTAATATAGTCTCTACATCTACCATATCACATCCCTTTAAAGAACCCGTATCTTGCTTTGCACTTTTTTTACTTGACATTTTCAACAAAAACCTCCTCTTCGGTTTGGCCATACACTTCGGTCACGCGCAGTACTTCTTCTATCGTGGTCAGGCCCTGCTTTACTTTTATAATTCCATCATCAAATAAAGTCCGTTGGCCACTCTCATAAAACACTCGACGCATATTACTGACCGATGAATCCGTGTTAATCATATCCCTGAATATGTCGTCAATAACCAGCAGCTCGTAAATACCCACTCGGCCGGAATAGCCTGAGTTTCTGCAATGTTCACAACCGGCGCCGTGAAAAAGCTCTCCCATCTTGATTCCTGCCCTTTTTGCATACCTGCGCATATGCTCCGGTACTTTGTAAACTTGCTTGCACTTCGGACAAATCTTTCTAACCAATCGCTGAGCAAGCACCGCATTTAATGAGGCCGCTATGAGATACGCCTCTATGCCGATGTTAACCAATCTCGTAATGCTGCTGGCCGCATCATTTGTGTGCAGGGTCGAAAGCACCAAATGGCCCGTCAAGGCAGCCTGCACCGCTATCCGAGCTGTCTCGTTATCCCGAATCTCACCAATCATTATGATATCCGGGTCCTGGCGAAGCAGGCTCCGCAGCGCCGAGGCAAAGTCAAGTCCAATCTTCTCGTTGGCCTGTACCTGATTGCAAAAACCAAGTTGATATTCCACAGGGTCTTCAACTGTCGAAATGTTCAGTTTCTCACCGTCCATCTGGGACAAAGACGAGTACAGTGTAGTGCTCTTACCGGAACCCGTGGGGCCCGTAACAAGTAAAATGCCGTGAGGAAGCGCTATCTGCTCACGAAAAGCCGCCATGACATCAGGCTCCATACCCAGCTGATCAAGTCCTTGCAGGATAGACTTGCTATCCAGCACACGTACAACCACTTTTTCTCCGTGACTTGTCGGCAGTGTCGAAACACGCAAATCAATTGCTCTGCCGCCCACGATAACCGAGATTTTACCGTCCTGTGGCAGCCGTCTCTCTGAAATATCGAGATTGGCCATAATTTTAATGCGTGAGACAATCGCAGGATGCATCTTTAAAGGTGACTGCATTGTTTCGAAAAGTGCCCCATCAATGCGGTACCTTGTTTTCATAAACTTTTCTTTGGGCTCAATATGAATGTCACTGGCGCCTTCATGTATTGCATTGCTAATCAGATAATTAACAAATTTAATGACAGGCGATTGACCTGCCATTTTCTCGAGGTCTTCAGTCTCCTCCTTTTCGTCCTGAACGATCTCAACGTCCGTCATATCACTTATGATATCGTCAAGATTGTAATTGACATCTTCGGTCTTAAACGAATTGCACACGGCCTCAATGTCTTCGGAGGTACAGACAATGACCTGCAGATTCATCTGCGTTTGTCTTTTCACATCCTCAATCGCAAAGACATTTGCCGGCTCACTTGTTGCGACAACCAAAGTATCTTCTTCTATCGCAATAGGACAGATAGAACTATTCTTTATAAAATCGATGTCGAGTTTCTCAAAAGCCTCCTTATCGACGTCATGCGGCTGTATGCGCCGAACCTCAAAACCATATAGCTTGGCTTTAGCTGCCAAGACATCATCAGTATTGATTAGTCCCTCTCTCAACAGCAGTGTTACAACATCAGAAGTCGGCTTTGCCCGCTGTTGTTGCCGCAGGCGTTTGTACTGCTTGGAATTAATCTTGCCCATATCCAGCAGGATATCAGCGATATCGTGTACGTGTGATTCACCGCCCTTTTTCGGAGAGTAAAGGTCACTTAGCCCGCGCACTGACTGGCTCTCAGAGCAGGCCTGGCTTTCTGCGGCGCCGGGGTCTGAGTTCTGTTGCAAATCTTCTGGCTCTGATGAATCTTGTCTTTTTTTAGATACAAAGGGTAGTTTCATTCGGACAACTTCCACGGGGCCCCAACGCGACCTACCGAAGGCAGGTATGATCAAGCCTGGCGCTGCGGTGGGCGTTTGGTAACCTCAAAACTATTTCCACGCCTCTAAACCTAAGTGTAACGACCTGTCGCTCAAGATTATATTTCATTCCGACAGCTTCAATACAATCTCCACGTCTTCACACTTGAGCGTAACGTAACTATCGCCAATTTGGCGAACCTCAAAGCCTCCTATTGGATCGCCTTCATAAAGGATTTCATCATTTATCATGCAGCAGGTGCCCTGCTCCGATTGTATAATACTCGAAAGCTGCATGTCCTTTGCTCTTTGTCTTGTCTGCTGCCACAGCATGTCGGCGTCAATGCCGAGAGCTTCTTCCTCAGCACCAGCTTTTGCTCTTAAATTGGCCAAAAACATTTCAAGCTCAAATGGATTTTTCGTAAGTTCGTTGACGTACACCTGTGGCACATTTGAGAACTCATAGAATCTGTTAACAATCTCATCCATCCTGTTGAACATTTCTGACCTAACGCCGGTGAACCGGGCAATGGCCGTCTCAAGCTGCGTCTCTTCCGCGTTGGCAGCCGCTGCTGACGCCGTTTGGGGTGTGCTCTTTTTAATCATAAACAAAAGGCACAACAGACCTACGGCGAACAAGACAGCGAGCACGATAGTACTTTTGCGAACTTGTTTTGTCTGAGTCGCTACCGTGAGGTATTCTTCCTGCTCCTGCGGCTTGTCAGTACCATCAACAGGCGTCCGGCCATCAGCGGCAGCAGGCTTTTGTGCCGGTGAATCCCCAGGGTTTTGCTCTCGTAAAAAAGATAACATAGCTAAGCTCCATTAACTCGTATCTCGTTCGAGATGCGATATCTTTTAACTGGTTTCATTCTGGAAAAATATGCTCACTATAATATCAGCTCTCACTGTACCTTCGTTACCTGCCTGCTTATCTAACTTAAGCTCACGTATTTTCATTATGCGCGGGAGTTTCTCAAGCTCTAGCAGGAACGAGTAAAACGAATTGAAATTTCCCGTTAATCCCATTCTCAGCGGCTGTTCTATATAGCCGCTATTGTCTTTTTTATTGAGCGTTCGAATTGTTTTAGGTTCTAAGCCCTGCTTTTGCGCAATTACAGTGATCTGCTCAAGCACTTCGTGAATTTGGCTTTTAGGCGGCAGCTGGCTTTCAAAAAACTTAATCGCCTCCTGCAATTGCTCAAGCTGCTTTGTAAGGTTCTCTGCCGCTTCAACGGCTTGTTCGAATTCGTCTAATTTGGCCAATTTCCTCTCAACCCGCTCTCTTGCCCCAGTCAAATGCTTGTTAGCCGGCTTAATCATAAACTGGTAGCCAACTACAGCTACACCCAACAACAGGACGAAGAACACAGCTTTTCTAAAACCGCTTGTCATAATTATGCCCTCATTTTAATGATGTACCAATTTGGCTTAGGGCCCCAGGACGTTAGAGACTTTGTTCCGCTGGGTCCCTGACCCTTATTCAATACCAGCATTAAAAATTCCATATCGAATTTCTTACTCTAACCTTAATTCTATCGATGTCTTCCTTACTAAGATGGACGTCTTTTCTGAGCATTGCCGTCAGTTTGAACTGTCTGAACGTGCCGCTCTCTGTTTTGTGTTCTTTTGATTCCACCAACGCCACATTGTCCAGCAGACTCGAGTTGCTCAGTTGCTCAATATAGGCGGCGACTTGAAGGTCACTGGGAGCTACACCGCCGATATCAATATGCGTCTCTAACAATTTCTCCAGCGGCACTTTCGATTGGTCTGCCGCCTTTTTAGCTTGCGCAGCCTGATATTTACTGGTTGCTGCTTGGCTGGTCTGACTCGGCTCCTTCTGAATCAGGCTCAGTCTTAAAAGCGACACTCCAGGGGGCAGGCTGTTTGTCAACGACGCCAGCAAAACACTTCTCGGCACCGGTTCAAGTAATTCGGTGGTGGTAAGAGCTGTCTTCATCATTGCCTTACGCTTTGTCTGAAGCTCTTCAAACTGTTTTATGTTATCTTGTATCTGGCCCAGCCTTGTGTTTACAAGTTTCTCCTTGGCGTTGCACGAACGCTGGCGTATCTTGATAATCATAAATGAACCGCCAAATACCATCATCGCTACCATAAGCAGCACAAGATACATCAGGTTTGTTCTTCGCGATTCGTTGCTTTGAACATAATCATCAGGCACAAAATTTATATTAACCATTTTTTAGTTTACCTCCTCTTGTCAGGTTCCCGAACGCGTTTTATCGCATTTGGGGCCTCGTTCTTACGATAAGCTAAGCCCAAAGGCAGTAGCCCAGTTAAATTGACCCCACTTTTCCAAGACTGTCTCTTCAGAATCCCCAGCACCTTCATCCATCGGGATTCCCAAACGACCGGGATCAGCTATTTTCGCTGCCGCCAGACAATCTCCCATCTGGGCCGGCATTTCCAATTGCTTTGCTATTGTTGCGCATATATCTCTATCTACAGCGTTACTCGAAAAGAACATCAGACGCTCTACTTGAGCGTTTTGGTATATCGAGCCAAACTGTCGTCTGCAGACACTCAACTCTAATACCAATCTCGTTACTACTTTCTCGTCAGCGAACTGCTTGTTTCCTATCGGTATTGAACGAGCAAAAAGTAGATTCTTATGATGGCAAATTACAACATTCGTACGGTTTGCCTCTATACAAATGAGCATCACAATCGCTTGAATATCAGATTTACGCATGCCAAAAAAACTGACATAGCAGTTTGTCAGTGCTACCGGCCAAACTCCGATAGACTTAATCACCAGGCCGGCCTTTTCGTATATTGCCAGATGTCTATCAATAATCTTACGCTCGGTTGCCATCACCAGAGCATTGTTATTCTCCGTCGGGATGTACTTTATCATCACGTTGTTTCTGACCGGTTCGAACGGCAGTTTCTGTTTTATCTTTGAAAAGATAGCATCCTCAAGTTTCAGTTTGTTATTATCTTTCTTCGGCATCTTTATATGGTCAATAAACACCTCACTTGCCGGCATTGCCGCTGTCGCCTCTCTGCCTCGAAAATCACTGTTCATTGTAAGCCGCTGTATAGTGTCGATTGCCCATCTTTGCCACTCGCCACTGCCGGGCTTCACATCATCAGGCCGATTTTCACTGCCGCCGGCGATTAAAGTCATACTATTTCCGTTATTTCCGAGCTGCACCAGCTTCAGGCTGTCATCGCCAATATCGACACCAATCGGGCGCCATTTTGCGGCAAGTTGCAAAATGGGAATCCTTGAATATGCGTGGTTTTTCCAAAACCCAAACAACATATAAATCTCACCCGCAAAAGCGTATTACGCCTTGCGCCTCCAAATACTCGTGCAGACCCCCATTTCTCCACTTACTGAAAAACGCCACCCTGCTTCTCCTCATTCCAATTCATCGGAATTTTAAGTCAATAGCTGCATTAAATTACCCGGCCCCCGACAAGCCGGGGCTACTGACAATCCCGGCTTAGTCGTGATGGTTCTAACTAAAGTATATGAAGCAGAACCACAACAAGCCAAACGTGGGCAATAATATTGGGACCTCGTTTTGTAAAATATTGCGAAAACCGATTCCACTTCTGATAAAATCTGCAATCCAAATGCATCGCCGCAATCTCAGCTTATGCACGAAGAAAGTCATTTTGAATTTTTCTCATAACGAAAAACTTCCTAAAAGCATAATATTTTTCATACCGGGGAAAGTTTTCTCCAAATCAATCACCAGCGCTCAGAGAAATTCTCGCAAACGGTATAGGGGAAAAAAGGTTTATAGG
>JABAOH010044459.1_pt5 | contig 16239 bp, 13 predicted proteins | sample 7062181 | NCBI WGS metagenome assembly JABAOH01 (sample SAMN14538630, study PRJNA623070) | marine sediment metagenome | biome: marine biome [ENVO:00000428]; feature: marine pelagic biome [ENVO:01000023]; material: deep marine sediment [ENVO:00002113]; isolation source: pool of 5 deep marine...
ACGACATAGGTTAGTTGCTCGCGAAGAAGAGTTTCAAAAATAAACGGGACTGTCACAACGCGGCAGATTCGAAGGGGTCTTGGCAAACTCTTCAACGACCTCAACGGGACCTCGCACACTACAGCAATTTGTTTTGCTTATACCATTCAATTGTTCGACGCAATCCTTCACGCCACCCAAATGCCGGCCTAAAACCCAGTCCCTTGCAGAGCTTTTCACTGCTATACGTTGCTCGATTCGTTAATGCTCGGACACGACTCACCGTCAATGGCGGTGAAAAATGGGCCAACTTGCCCGTCATTTCGAGGCATAGCGCCACTGCATAACCAAACCAAACCGGCAGGGTCCGTGGCATCATGACACCCAGAAATTCTGCTGCCGCGCCAACGAAATCACGTAACGGACAAGAATCAGATACGATATAAACTTCACCGGTTGCTTTGTCGCTTCCTGCCACAAGCAAGCACGCTCCGACCAAATCTCCAGCGTAGATATAATTCGCCACCGAATCGCCACTACCGAAAAATCGAAACCTTCCCCCTCGGATAGCAGTGAGCCAACTGAGCCACAAATCGCCATTCTTAGGTCGCCCTTCCCCAAACACATTCGGTGGCCGAATGACGGTAACTGGTATTTGAAACTTCCCAAACGCGTCTATGGCGATTTGCTCGCCAGCGTACTTGCTTCGCTCATAACTATTCCGTGGATAGCATGATGTGGATTCATCAATCAAACCGACACGGCTGCCCCCCATGGGACCAGTGCTACTTACGTGCACGAACTTTTCCAGGTCCTGATCGCGACAGAGCTCCAGCAAGTTCTTCGTCCCAGTCACATTAACCATTTCGAAGTTATCTGCATTTCGATTCTCACCTGCAAGATGATAGATGATTCGAGCATTAGTCGCAAAACCTCGCAACGTTTCCGGCTTGGTTAAGTCGCCCTCCCAAGGCTCCACCTGCTCCGTCGGCCACAACCCTCGCATCAGTTCCGGGCGTCGTGTCAGCACACGGACTCGGACACCATGTTCAACCAAATGCGTCACTAAGTGGCGACCAATAAAACCGGTTCCTCCAGTCACCGATGCGATTATCGTCATTTCTCCGTCAGGGCGATTAACCTAATGGATTTAAAACAATCTATCGTCCTTATTAGTAGGACTATCCGATAGCACACATTGTTTACAACGAACTGTAAGCCCACCCTATCTGGATATGGAATACCAGGCTTGCCTATTTACCCATGATTCTCAGAAGAGGCCTGATAGCCCGGCGCTTCTCAAGAGAGATCCCATCCCACACATCATACAGGATTCTTCGCAAGGGCGTGCCCATGACCAGATGCTGGAGAAGCATCGAGCCTATTCTAGCTAACAAGTATGAAAGGCTGAGAACCAGATGAAGATAATAGAGTGATTTAGTATAGCGCCTTCTGGTGGACGGCATTTGAACCGCGCTCACCTCTTCGCCAACCACCCTGTCAAAATCCGACATAAACTTCTCGTAACCGTATTCAGGATTCTGCGCGATTTCTGCAAAAGCACAGTCCGCAATCGATTGGAGTTTTTCGTCATCCCTCAGGATCCTGATGACTTCCTCAATATTGCTGAAATCCTTATTGAGCGGGATATAGTGTCGCCACGGCTTTAGGATTCCGGAATAATCGCCTTCGTACAACAACATTGCCGTCCGTAAGGCAGCAGCTTCAAAGCACCTCGGCGAGATTTGATTTAAACGTACCTTCCCTTCATAAGGCCTGAGAAACTTCTCTTGAATTTCCGCAAAGCCGGCTTCAGGGTGTTCCTGCTCATAACGGCTGACAATCTGCTCCAATTCACCGGAAAAATCAAAGACGCTTGCACCACTTTCCGTTCCCAGCATGACTTTGCACGAACTGACAAAATCAATCCATTTCTCGCCGTAGATCCGGCGCGACTCCTGATAAGAGATATCTAGCCTAAGGCCAGCGTCTGCCGCATGCGCTACAAATTTTTCTGCGATCTGTATTTTCTCGTAGCCGAGCTCACCGAGCCAATATGGAAGCTTGCGTGTACGATACCCCACGTCTATCGGCCGGTCTTTTATCCTAAGTACGTCTCTTGTCACTAGCGCTTTTGGCGCATAGCCAGTCAAGGTGTTGATTTTTCGCAGCCCTGGCAGAGCCTTCGAAGGATAAACCTTTTCGATTTCTCCATCTGGGACACAGGTAAACAGAACATGGATTCTCATGGATTTCATGTTTTCAATGACCGCATTCACGCCGCGGTATTCATCCTGGACAAATAGGACCTTGAGACCCGGAAAATCTCGAATCCGCTGTCTTGATTGACTATTGAGAAAATACTCGCTGCTGAAACTAAGAAAAACCGAATAGTGAATGACGATTATATCAAAGCGATGCAAATCGAGCTTTCTGGGCAATTTACCGAGGAAGGAGAGACAATAGAAATTGTGCTGAGAGAAGTTTATAAATGCATCAAGATGATCTATGAAGGTGGAGGCACCGGCGTTCTTCGCAGGCCGATTGCACAGTAGGAGTATGTCTAGCTTATTCATGGCACGCGCATAGCTAAAATTGGAGAGCTCGGGCACTGGTCGGGCCTTACTTGGGAAAGCTGTTAGAAATTTCAGGCGATCAGATTTTCTCCATGAGTTGTTTATGCTTCCCTATGGTCCGTTGTATGAACTCCAGGTTCCCCATTGTCCATTTGATCGTCCGTTGTAACCCTTCGTTGATATCCACACCTGCTTTGAAGCCCAACTTAACAAATGATTTTTCGGTGCTCCCGATCCGTCTCCCAGACCGATCCCAGTCACGTTTTGGCAAATGTCTTGGTTCGGTCGCATTATTGGTCAACCGGTTTATTATGTCGGCTAACTCTCTGATCGTTGTTTCCACACCGCTTGCTAAATTGTAAACTTCCCCTGGTTCACCGTGCCGAGCGCATAGCATCAACCCTCTTATAACGTCGTCTACGTAGATAAAATCCCTAGAGGCAATCCCCTCGTTCTCTAGGGGAAGTACCTCTTTATTTAGAGCCTTATAAATGAATGTTGGTATGACGTTACGCCAGACCGTCGCCGACGTTCCTCGCCATTTCCCCGCTCCAAGCACCTCCCCCGGACCGTAAACGTTTTGGAAACGAGCTCTCACTGTCGGAAGACCATGCTGCTTGTAGAAATAGACAGCATAGAACTCTCCAACAATCTTTGAGATCGAATAGGGGCTGTCCATCTCAAGCGATATCGGATCCTCCTCAGTCGTGGGACGTGCCTGATCGAATGTCTTTTCCGCAACTGCACAACCGGCCCCGGAGTAGACCACCTTCTCTAGTCTCTTGAAGTTTGTGATCCAGTTGAACAATTTGAGTGTTGTCAGGAGGTTATTTTCATGGTCTGCCAGCGGATCATGGATAGAACTCTGGTTTCCGTGATAAGTGGCCAAATGGAAAACGTAGTCAAAATCATCCTTGATGTTTCTCAATATGAGGTCGTCGGCGACCGACCCCTCCCAGAAAACCACGCGGTCACTTTCCGGAATGTTCTCCGGTTCTGAAGACAACAGGTTGTCAACAATGAAAACCTCCTTTACTCCAGTATCCAACAGCGTCTTCGTCAAATTACCCCCAACGAACCCTGCTCCCCCCACGATCAGGACTTTGGCCTCATTCCAATCCGTGCTCATTGCTTCGCTCCGAGGTTTTTCAAGTGAGTAAAGGTTTGGCTTACTCCATGCGTCTTGTACCATTCGATCGCTGATTTGATACCCTCAGCCAGTGGCCTTGTCGGCCGCCATCCAAAATCCTCAGTCGTTTTGGAAGGATCCAATAATATCGTGAATGCGTCATCTGGGCTGCGTTCACGAACCTCGACCTCTTCCTCAAGAGTTATACCTAGAGCCTCGACAGTATGATCAAAGAGCTCCTTGATAGAGAAGTCTTTCCCAGAGGACACATGGTAAACCCCACGTTTTCCCTTACCGTACAATGCAAGCAGAACGACATCGATCACATCCTGGATATAGATAAAATCGCGCCGCGTGTCCATGACAAAGCACTTGAGTCCATTGGTGAGACGATTATAGAAGGTCGGCAGGGGACCACTCAAATTTCGCGGACCATAAGCATTGGCCAGCCGAAAAGAAATAAAATCGATACCGCTGAGTGCGATATATTGTTCCGCCGCTGTCTTGCTGATGGCATAACTGCTGTCCCCGGGCCTCATGGGATGATCGAGGGTAATTGGTTGTTCCAAAGGCTTCACTCCATAGCAAAGGGCAGTTTGAAAGTAAATCAGCCGTTTCACCTTTGTTTTCAATGAGGCCTGTGTCACGATGGCCCCCCCAAGGGTATTTGTGCGGGCATCCTCCTCCCAGTTGTCTGGATCCTTGAAGGAAGCTGCGGCATGAACGACAAAATCAGGTTTGAAATCTTCCCATAGGCCGTACACCAACTCGCGATCGGCAATCGTCCCCTCAACCACTTTAAGATTCCGATGAGGTGCCAAGTTGTCCCGCCGGGCGGTTGAGTAATTGTCAATGACCAAGACCTCATCGCCGCGGCTCAAAAGCCCGTCAGCGAGATGGGATCCAATAAAGCCTGCACCACCTGTGATCAAAACCTTCATGGGTTTGAATCCTCCCTTTGTTTTCTATACACAGGGCCCCTATCATGGAATTCTTCCTGCCACAACTCCAATGATAAAAGCCCCCATATCTTACGGGTAAATTTCCCCTCCGATTCAATAAGCGTTTCGATGTCAAATTGAGGGTTCAGGTACTCGCGGTGGCGAGCATTATCACTGTGGAAAATGTCCTCCACAAAATCTCTCAGCTCCCCGTGCAACCAGTCTGAAAGAGGAACCGGAAATCCCATTTTGTCTGTACGTTCGTGCACAACCTCGGGTAGATCCTCCTGGAAAGCCGTCTTCATCAAATGCTTGAGTTGCCCGTTCTCAAACTTGATATTCGAAGGAATTGTGGCCACCAATTCGACGAGAGGGTGGTCCAGGAGAGGCACCCTGGACTCGAGCCCATGTGCCATGCTCATACGGTCTTCAACCTGTAACAGGGCAGGAAGGAGGGTCTTGAAATCGAAATGCGTCATACTGTCAAAATAGGACTCTTTTTCGACGTTCTCTCCCCAGAATATCTCTCTGAAAGTCTCAAAAGCAGAATATGGCTCAAACAAATTCCAATTGATTTCCTGGGAAAGGCCATTAGCCCTGTTGACAAGCCTGAAGTAACGTTTGTCCCGCTGTTCAAACAGTCCCTCCCTCCAGAACTCCTGCAAGAGGGGCTTGTAGTCCCTCAGGGTCGACAGGTTCGGGATAATCGACTCGTATGTAACCACAAAATTGCCACTGTGCATCGTCCCTTCAATAGCGCCTTTAATGCATTGTTCAAAATAGGAGATCAAATACCTCACGTACCCACCGAAAATCTCGTCACCCCCCGTACCGCCCAAGACGACCTTCAAATGTTCACTCGCCAACTTAGAGATCACATACTGCGGAAATGAACCGGGGCCGGCCACCGGGTTGTCCAGATGGTAAATCACCTTTCGGATATTCGAGACGAAATCTGCACTCGTTATGTTCTGCTCATGAAGTTCCATGCCACTGAAATTGGCAGTCGTCCGCGCATACTGTGATTCATCGTATCCAGGATCGCTTGAAAACTTTCCGTGGAAGGCATGGAAATCCCCCCCTCTCTGGATTTTTCTGGCCAGCGATGCCACAACACTGGAATCGAGTCCTCCACTCAGATAGGAACCCACTGGCACATCGCTTCGCAAATGGACTCGAATAGAGTCCATCAGTAGTTTACGGACTTCCGCTTCGAAGTAGCGTTTCGTATGAAACCAGTCCAACCGATACTGGACTTCCCAATACTTTCGAACCCGGACACGACTGTTCTTGACAGTTAGCACATGGCCCGGCAGAAGTTGCTCAACCCCTCGAAAAAGAGTTTTCGTTCCGAGGGTAAACTGAAAGGCAAGATAATCCTTCAGACCATTGTAGTCCGTGGCAATCTCTTCCACAAAGGGTAGAAGTGCCTTGATCTCGGAAGCGAAATAAAAGCCATTTATGTTCTTCGTATAATAAAATGGCTTTATTCCGAAACGATCTCGGGCGCAGAAAAGCTTCTTGTTCTTCTTATCCCAGATGGCGAATGCGAACATACCCCGCAGATGATCCACACAGTCTTCCCCCCACCTTTCATAGGCTCTGAGGATAACCTCAGTGTCTGAGGTGGTTCGGAAACTCTTTGCGCCGAGTTCTGCTCGGAGCTCTATGTAATTGTATATTTCGCCATTGTAGGTGATAGTTGATCCCCCATCAGACTTCATCGGCTGAGCACCCGTTTTGATGTCGATAATGCTCAACCGTACATGACCTAGTCCAATCCGGGCACCCTCATCGATCCATGTGCCTTCACCATCAGGGCCACGGTGTACCTGAAGAGAATTCATAGCCTGAATCCACTGATGAAGGGTTTCCCTAGTTACTTCTTTGTTAGGTATGATACCTGCTATCCCACACATGGCTTCAGTTCCTTTGCGCCTGAATCCTGTAGAATGCTTCCTTCACCAGGCCCATCTTATAGACCTTAAGCGCTAAAAGCGGGCGTAACAGCCTTATTAGTAATGGCTCAAGACGTTCTCTCAGTGCCAAATACATGCCTAATAGACGAAAGTATCTGTAATCCCATTTAGTCTCTATATTCTTCTCCTTTCTATTCTTTGCGATATGAGTTAGAACTTGGTTAGCAAAGACCCTATAAGTATATTTCCCTGATAGAACAATTTCGCGGTAAGCATTCTCGGCAACCTCCGCACAGTATTCTATGTCCTTCAGAAGTTCGATGACCTGATCGATATTGCTATAATCCCGTTTTAGTTCAATGTAATGGACATTGGGTAAGAAAATACCACAGTAATCTCCCTCCAACAGAACCTGACAAGTCCGGGTAATAGCGCTCTCAAAATGCCGTGGTGAAAGGGTAGATAGGCGAATGTTGTAGTCCTGCCCGGGGAAACAGTTCCTTTCGACATCCTCGAAACTTGCCTCAGGCTTTTCTCTCACATATTGTTCGACGTTTTTCCGAATTTCCCCGGTTGGATCTATGAGACTGGCTCCACCCTCACAGCCCAAAACGGCTCTTGAACGACACAGAAACTTGTACCATTCATCTCCCCGAAAAGCATCCTGTTCGTCAGTAGAAATATCCACCCTCAACTCGGTTCCCCTTGTCCTCTCGAGAAAAAGCTGGCCAATTTCACGCTTTAGCTGTCCGTGACGACCGAGCCAATAAGGCAGCTTTCTTGCACGGTATCCAAGGGCAATGGGTCTCTCTTTTGCTTCCGGGCAAAAAGCTTTTATCTTTTCAGTTGAAATCTCATCGACGTATCCTGGAAACACAGTTACAAGGTGCTCGAGGGGAACTTTTCCAGCCGGATACACCCGAGTATAATCCTCTTCTGAGAAACATGTAAAAACGGTCTTGACATCGTATTGGCGAAATAACTCACAAAGAATATCAGTCTCAGCGTATTCATCCTGCGGGATTGCAACTTTGTACCCCCTAATCCTTCTTAGCCTCTTAATGTATCTAACCCACCTTTCAAAAAAGTCTCGGTCCCACCGAACGACGAGAAACGTGTAATGTAGGATGACACCATCATATTTTGCATAAGTCAGGTACCTGGGTATTCCGCTGGCTGCATTGAAATAGTGAAATTGGACATTATCAACGTATCGCCGAAATGAATAAAGATGCTCGTCGATCGTGTTTCGGTCTTTTTGGTGTTTCAATTTGCGGTAGAGAACTAGAACCTTCACCCTTCTCGATTCCTCGCCGTTGGACCCTTCCTGATCTACTTGTTTGTGATCTCATTCGACCGTTTGGCGTTCTAAATAGTCCTAGGCCCATGCGACATGATAATAGTGCTTAGCATACATCACCTAGTGACGCTCATCACTCTAAAAATCACAGTACCTCCATTCGTGTATGGTCTTCCCGGATCGAGACACTGAATATAGGCATGGTCTTGGTCTTCTTTTCTTGTTAAACCGAGTTTTAATGGACACCAGTTATATTCCAGTATCAAGCAATAGTGCAATATCGTCGGTAGGGCGTGAGTGCATAAAGCGGTGGTCTCTTCCAGCTTTATCTCTGGGTTTTCGATGATTATTCTGTCCCCGACTTTGTAGACCGGGCAATTCCCTCTTATTTCATGAACCAAGATCTCTAACATGGCTTCTGCTCCAATGATGCTTTCATTATCGTCCTTTGAGGAGATCCTGTGAGGCGAACACTCTCCCTTGGAACCCACACATTGAACCGGAAATACTTTTGAAAGGAATGAGCGTGCTCACGGACTGTCGCAGCCTCTTGGAACCACAACGGTCTGTGATACAAGGGTAGCATACCGTTCACGCGTGTTGTTTTCATCAAATACTCGATGCTCTGATGACCCCAGAACTCACGACAGGGGCAATGCTTCATCTCGATCTTTACTTGGTAGCCACAATATGGAAGTCCAAGCCGAGCACCCGACCCACATTCTTGAGCAGTCTCTCATGGGGAAGACTGATCTTGCCTTTCCAAAGGATTAGATTGTCTAAGTTCCGGACATCGATCCGAAGGGACGTGAAATCTTTGAACAGACACCGGACCTCCTTGCGAGAAACGAAGTCCGTGTGAGGGGCTGCTTGACCATCCAGCTTTGTATCGTAAAAGGCCCGGATGAGTTCACCAAGGCCTGGATCGCGCCGACTCAACGGGTTAAAGCCCAAAAGTCTCACCATTCGCGCCACGGGTATCTCGACAAACTGGCGGAAAGAGTGTCTATTGTATAGCATCACAACGGCTCTCCCCCAGGGACCAGGACGCGAAACACCTCAGAAACCCCCTTTCACAGATTTCCAGTGTGATGGAGGCAACCGATCGAATAGACAGAGTCAAAACTTTCCTCTTCATGGGGAATCTCGAGTGCTGAGCCGACTTGGACTTTCCTCTCTTCATCCTGTCCCATTTGGACAAGTCGATACCGCATCGCTTCAACGGCATTTGACGCCATGTCCACCCCATAGTAATCGCACCCCCGTGACGCGAGCAGCCCACCGAGAGTCCCATAACCCAGACCAATCTCCAGCACCCTTTTGCCCCTCAAATGTTCACTCGAAACATATCCTTCCAGATAAGGATACATCTCCAAATACCCTTGATCAAACCGACGAAAACTCTCAGGAGGAGCCTCAGTGATGCCGAGAGATCTAGCCAGGCTCGAGCCGCAAAGCTCATTCTAGAATTCCGCGTTTTGCGCCTCGATTTCTTATTGAGTCACGACGGCCCTTCTAGTCAAAGCGATTCAAGCTCACATCCAGCGGCTTTCCTTAAACCTGATGTAGAAAACCCCAAATATCCTTGCCTGATCAGTTGTGAGTTTGAGGTACTTGCATTCTCTGCGTAAATCGCTCGATCGTGCTCACTTACGAGCGTCCCCATGGGAGGCTTAGAGACAGATACTATTGAGGGGCATCTGACATTGATCATAATCCGTGATCGACAAGCTTAAGTATTTGGTTCCGAAGCTCTCGTACCCTATGAAAGAGCCCGCGGACCGAGCGAAAAAGCAAAGGATATTTCAATAGCTTCTTGTACAGGAATTCCCTAACGGTGTGCATCGGCGAACGCCGCGGGGTTGGCTTGATATAGCTTCTAAGAAGCGGGGTATCTGTCGGGATCGACCGTATCGATCGATTCTTGCCGATTTTTTCTATATAGACAGACGCAGCCCTTCCGTGGATCGCTGACTTCCTATAAGGCCTGAAACAAGCGGAACTCCGTTTCCTCGGATCACGCGCTGTGAAATGAAACGGTCTAAATCCTGAACAAACTTCCTGTAGCTATACTTTCCGGATTTGACGATATCCGAGTAAGCTCGGTTTGTTAACTTATTGAGATAACTGTCGTCGGCCAATTTGTCAAAAACCTCATCGATGTTGCTGAAGTCCTTCTTAAGAGGAATATAGTGAATATCAGGCTGGACAATCCCCGAATAGGTCCCCTCAAATAGAACCAAAGCGGTTTTTAGCGAGATTGCTTCAAATATCCTGGGGGATATTTGATTCATCATCACCTTGCCCTCATGTTCCGATAGGTATCTATTATAGATCTCCTCGTAAGTAAGCGAAGGGGTCTCCTCCAACGCTTTCTCGATGTTCTTTCTTATGTCACCATACTCATCGAAAACATTTGATCCACTCTCTGTGCCAATCATAGCCTTGCAATTCCCAAGAAACTCATACCAACCTTCCCCATAGATGCGACTGTCGTCATCCCATTCAATGTCTGCAACGACACCTCGCTCTTCACAGATCTGCCGCATCCTCTTTCCAATGAGTAGCTTCTCTCGCCCCAGATTCCCATACCAATGTGACAACGGCCGTCCCCGGTACCCAATGACGAATATGCGCTCAGAAAGTGGCTTTGGTGTCCCGTGAACATCAGAACGAATCGGAACATAGCCTGTCAATGTCTCGACGAATTCAACATACGGAAACCGAGATGAAGGGTAGACGGATTCAATGTACTTCTTCGGTACACACGTGAAAACTGCATGAATCCCCAGCTCTTTGATCCAATTTCGAGCGACCTCTGTGGTGTCATAGTCATCTTGAATAAATAGAATCTTGTATCCGCCAAATCTCCTCAAACCTTCAGCATAGGACCGTGACAGATGCCAATCGAGACTCACCCTCACCGAGTAATGAATGATTATCACATCAAATAGCAATAGACTGATTTCACATGCCGCACCATGAGTAGCAATGGCGTAGAAAATGTTATGCTGAGAGAATAAGCGGAAGCTTTCTAAGTGTTCCACCAGAGTGTTGATATGAGTGGAGGTACCATCGTACAAAATAAGGATATTGAGCGGGGTTTTCTTTGGATTCTTAGATCCCAACAAGGACTTGACGTTGGATACGAGAGTATTGAAGCGTTCATCGTAGTCCTGTTCCTTTGCCACATCGAGTCTTGTTTTCAAAGCAGAGGCATCGTAACGACTTGGGGCTAGAGCCTCAATGCTATCAATAAACTCTTGCGGAGTCCTGGCGAATTGAAATATCTCAGGGAAAGGCTGAAGTGAGTGTATCGGAACAGTGACGACAGGAAGGCCACAGGCCACATATTCAAACGCTTTGAGTGGTAATGACACCCAAATCGCCTCACACTGGACAAAGGGAATTATCCCAACCGTAGCCGCGTGAGTCAGGTGTTTGACCTCTTCCGGGGTGCGTTTACCGAGATAATGAACGTTAGAATGCCTGAGCAATTCCTTCCATCTCTTTCCAGTCGCATCGTCTTGTGCTCCTACAAACCAGAAATCCCAGTTGGGCATCCCAGCAACGACCTGACGAATCAGGTCAAAATCGAGCCTAGAGTTTATGCTTCCCTGATACAGCACGGTTTTCTTGTAATCTTTGTCATCCGCTAAGGGCTCGCTCACCCCTTCGGGTTCTTGTGCCCAGAAACCAAAATCACAACCATTGGGCAGAACCAAACAATCTCCAGAATAGTTACTTGCATGCAAATAGCTTTCCTTGACACCCTCCGAGACCGCAATCAAAAGATCAATGTGGGATAGCAATTTCAAAAGCGGTCTAGTAATGATTTCAGATTGATGAAAAGGAACAAAATCCGTTTTGAAGTAATCTTCTGTTGCATGATAGATTTTCAGTGGGCTATAGCGATGAATAACGTAATCAGCAAAACTGGGGTTGTAAATCCAAAACAAAGGTTTGATAAAGCCCCTCGCAAGGAGCGCTTGATTCAAAATTTCGCTTTGTACGGATCCAGACTTCTCATAGACGTGTAGGATATCAAGGTTGTTGATCTCTGTATTCTCATACTGAGACGTGCGCTTTTCGAGGTCTGGCTGAACAAAAATAACCGGAAGATGTTTGGCGAAGCGTTTTGCATAGTGATAGCGATTGCTACGTGGTTCTGTGTGCCAGTTCGACCAAGTCAACATAACAACACAGTCGAAGTTATCTGACAGACAAAATGTGCGGGTCCTTTTTGTGTGCATACATTCAATATGGGGCTAAGAAATCTTTTTCGAAGGCAAGACGTATTATTTAATGAATTCAATAGCGCCAGCTTACGCGGTTTAATTCTCTAACATGCATCTATTCCATACCTCACCCAACCCGTTAAAACAGTTTTCCCATTTATCCGAAGAGATTTTCATTCTTAGATAATTCTCTTATAAGGCATACGCATCCATCCACAAAAGTAGGTTAAGCCAGCGCCAGCATGTGGAATCAGACAAACCTGCTTTCTCAATCTCTTCTTGGTATGCCCTTGCTTTGTCTGGCAGAACAAAGTCACGCAATCGTTCATCACCCAGAGCCCTTTGAACGAGCGGACGGAGTACCGTCTTTTGCCACGTGCGTTCTGGTGTAGCAAAACCCAGCTTGCTGACTCGCCACCGGATTTTGTCGGGGATAGTTCCTGCCATTGCATCACGTAACACACGTTTCGTGTACCCATTTCTGATCTTGAAGCCAGCGGGCAGACTAAATACGAACTCGACCAAACGGTAGTCCAAATACGGCACTCGGCTTTCCACCGAAAAGGCCATAGAATTTCGATCTTCGTAGCGAAGCAGTTGCTGTAAGTTCGTGTGAAACGTAAGCTGGTATAGGATATTGCTCAGGTTCTCCTGCTCACCGAATGGCTTGATTTGCAAATAAGACCCGTACCTACTGACATCTGTGTAGCGCTCAACAAGCTTCGCGCTTATCCAGTCCATCGAGGGGCGTTTTGTATTCCTGATGTTCAGCCATCCAAAGAAACGATCCAAACGGCTACAAGAAAGCGAATCATAAAAAGTTTTCGGGTTAAACTGAATATGCCGCACCATCTCCCAAAGAAGCCTTCCATATTGTCGTTTAGCCTGGAGTTCTTGAAAAAAGTGATAGGCCAGTGGGATGTATCCAGCCAGTAGCTCGTCGGCCCCCTGTCCGTCCAGCATCACCTTAACCCCGTGTTCATGGACCAACCTAAAGACCGACCATTGGGCAAAAATGCTCGTCGAGCCGAACGGTTCGTCCTGATGCCAGACCAAACGTTCCATATCGTGAAGGAATTCACCCGGTGTGGGATACGTAAAACCCGCCCTCACACCGGTCGCTTGGATCACCGCCTTCATAAACTCCAGTTCATTCGCTTCCTTTTCATGGAAGTGTGAGCTGAACGTGCGCTGGACACTGCTTTTCTCCTCGCGCTTGAGTAATTGATGCATCAGACAGACAATCGATGAGCTATCGAGCCCTCCAGAAAGGCAACTACCTACTTCAACATCACTACGAAGCCGGAGCCTGACGCTGTCTGTTAGCAGGCGTCGGAACTCTTCTGCAGCTTCGGTAAACGTGATCCTATTGTCTATTCTGAAATGGGGCTGATAGTACCGTGTCAGAGTCAAAGAAAATTTTGCTAGGTCAAGAACCAGGTTGTGTCCTTGAAGCAATTGATAAATATTGGCGAAAAAACTCTCTTCGCAGTAGTTAAGAACACCATGGGTCAGATATTCGTAAACTGCCCGTTCGTTGATCTGCTTGCTTACAAACGGGAAGCATAAGAGTTGTTTGATTTCTGAACCGAAAAGGAAATGGTCACCGTCATGATAGTAATGGAAAGGCTTGACGCCGATTCGGTCACGCGAGCAGAAGAGCTTCTCTTGCCCGAGGTCTGCAATTGCAAAAGCCCACATGCCGTTGAAGTGGCTGACACAATCTTCGCCCCATTCCTCGTAAGCCCGCAGGACAACCTCTGTATCCGATTTCGAACGAAAATTGTATCCGGCTCTCTCCAGCTCCACTCGCAGTTCGAGATAGTTATATACTTCCCCATTGTAGGTAATCCAGAGTGACTCGTCATCATTAGCCATGGGTTGAAGCCCCGATGGGGACAAATCAATGATTGCCAGGCGCCGGTGACCTAGAACGAGTGTCATATGCTCCATGTCTCCTTCACCAGACATTGATTCAACCCTGAGGGCTTTGCCCCGATTTCGAGATCTCGTACCGAGAAATACAAACCCTGCACCATCAGGGCCACGGTAATCAATAATGTCGTTCGCAGCTTGCAGCGCAGGTCGATAACCCCTCAAGCCCTTTTCACTGTAAAGACCCATTATCCCGCACATAGGACTTCGTCAAAAGCCTCCTCTTTTGCCCCCACGCTAGTCAGCTGCAGAAATGCCCGAATTGCTGGCCCAACTGCGATCACCACGATTATTGAAATTGTGACCATAGAATCCGCTCCTTGGATTAGTCCCGCTCGATTTGGGTTCAGTCCGTCGAGCATTGATTCTCCCCGTTAATAGTGATCAGCTTCGCTGCCCGTTTCATCTTAACCGTGGACAAGATACGCTTCGTTAACCTTTCTACGATATTCATAAACTGGCACCGCCTTAAATCGGCGTCTTACCTCAGAAGGCAAAACGTGCTGTTGCAGGAAACCACGCTCTTGTCAGACTCTCCAGTCAGAAAACAGGCTCTGGACCCTCTGGGCCGAGAAGTTCGGCGGTTGAAGTTGCCTTCAGAAAGGCTGCGCAAGAGATGCTCACCGTACCAGGGCAGAAATCTCAGTGACTCCTATGCAGACTCTGACGCCCTCTATAAGATGCCAAAACTCATCAGGACTAAGAGCGTTATGACCGTTGATGACGCTGCAATTCCCATAACAACCACTGCGACCAGGAGGAGTGTCTTCTTCCAGCCCATAGAGGGCCATCGCATCTGGTTCTGTGGAACCCCTTTTCCCTCTTTAGCTTCCAAAAGCTTCGCTCTCAGCAAAGCATTATTGTGCCGTTCCGCTACCAGTTGCCTCTCTAGTAATTCCACAACACCGTTACGCTTGGTCATAGATTCCGAATGCCCTCCACGCTTCATAGACTTCTGCTCCTGATCAAATATCACCTGCTCAATTTTCTTGGCGTACGTTTGGTAGGTATAGTTACCACTCAAATAGACGTCCTCGTAGGCTCGCTCCACCATGTCCTGCACAAACTGCTCATCCCGGAGCTTTTGCAGGGCTTCGTCGACATTGGAAAAATCTCCCTTGAGGGGAATGTAGTGCTTGTCCGGTTCAAGAACACCCCTGTAATCTCCCTCGACCAAAATCTGGCAGGTCTTGGTGATGATCGCATCAAAATGGCGAGGTGTGATCGTGAAAAGACGGTAATCATCCCAACCAAACGGCATCCGTGCGCTGACCTCGGCAAAAGATAGTGTTGCGTCTTCTCTTAACAGGGCCTCGATCTGTGCTTTAATCTCACCCCGCCAGTCGATCACACTGGAACCACCCTCACAGCCGATAACGGCTTTCCCCGAAGCAATGAAGTCCAGCCAGCGGTCACCAAGAATCGCATCTTCAGCTCGCGTCGAGATATTACATTTCAACCCGTATGTCCGGGCACACGATGCCACGACGTTGGCAATCTGATACTTCAGTTGACCCGCCTTCCCAAACCAATAGGGTAGTTGCCTCGCCCGGTAAACGATATCATATGGCCGTGCAGCGGGAGGTAGCAGCTTTCCTGAGATGCGTCTCGCAGCTGCCTTGTCGATATAACCAGATAGGCACCGGTAGAAGTCGGCCTTATCTCGCATGATAGGGTAAAGGGGTCCTTGCTCGGAATAATGAACGCTCAGGACCGCTGAGACGCCCCAATCGAACAGCCACTCATCCAATAGACTATTGCAGTCAAATTCATCCTGCGGGATGGCGATCTTCAAACAATCCAACTCGCCAATCCAACTGAAGTGTCGTTTCCACTTGTAGAAAAATGATCCAGTGAAACGGTAGCTGAGAAAGGCATAATGCAAAATAACCACATCGAAGGGTCCATCATGAACCCAAGATGGCGGGACTGCAGGAGTCTCAGCACGTATCACGGCCGGATACGGATCCTCATCAGATGTATTGTAGTATAGAAGCTCATGTTTAACGTCACTGGACTCTAATGCATGTAAGTGCTGTTTTATCGTCAAACGCATTCTCTTAGGAGAATCCCGATGATCGTAGACAATAAGAATCCGTTTCGGGCCAATACTCATCGAAAACTTCCATTCTGACGACACTCAAACCTTTTCCTAATAGGATATGGCTTGCTGTCATCCTCCAGAAAAGGAAAGCCTATGTATAACTCTGATGAACTCATCC
>JABAOH010151551.1_pt1 | contig 16236 bp, 16 predicted proteins | sample 7062181 | NCBI WGS metagenome assembly JABAOH01 (sample SAMN14538630, study PRJNA623070) | marine sediment metagenome | biome: marine biome [ENVO:00000428]; feature: marine pelagic biome [ENVO:01000023]; material: deep marine sediment [ENVO:00002113]; isolation source: pool of 5 deep marine...
GGCAGCGAACGCCTCGCTGCCCGTGCCGTCGAGCACGCGACCGTTCTCGATTAGCAGTTCGATCGACGCGTGCTCCGGCAGGAACGGCTCGGCCGGCGGCTGGCAGCCGGCCAGCAATACGAGCGCGAGCAAGCCGCAAAAAGACTTACTCATCAGCGCTTTCCCGGTCCGTGCGATAGCGCTCGAACCAGGCGACGATGTTGTCAATCTTGGCGACGAGACGCGACGGGCGACCGGCGATGCCGTGCGGCGAACCCGGCACGCGGATCATGACCGTATCGACGCCTTTGAGTTTCAGCGCCTGGTAGAGCTGCTCCGTTTCCGAGATCGGCGTCCGGTAGTCTTCCTCGCCGGTGATGAGCAGGGTCGGCGTCACCATGTTGCCGACCAGTGACAACGGCGAACGCTGCCAGTAGTGGTCGAACTCCTCCCAGGGCATGCCCGGGAACTGATGCGCGATCTGGCCGATGTAGGAATCCGCCGTCAGCGTCTTGCTGATCCAGTTGATGACCGGCTTCGCCACGGCCGCCGCCTGGAAGCGATCCGTCAGGCCGATCGCGTAGGCGCTCGCGATGCCGCCGGCCGAGCCGCCGGTAATGAACAGGTTGTCCGGGTCCGCGATCCCGCGCTCGATCATCGCGTCGACCCCGGAATCGTGATCGGCAAAATCATCGGGGCTCGAGTACTTGTTGTGCAGCAGCATGCCGAATGCCTCGCCATAGCCGCTGCTGCCCCGATGGTTGTCATAGAAGACGACGTAGCCGGCCGAGGCCATCAGCTGCATTTCTGCCGAGAAGTACGGCCCGTAGCCGAGCGACGGACCGCCATGGATCTCGAGGATCATCGGGTACGCCTTGCCCTCCTCGTAGCCGGGCGGCGTGATGTACCAGCCCTGTATCGGCGTGCCGTCCAGTGACGACGCATAGTTGATTTCGGAGACCTGGCCGAGCGCACGGTCCCCGAGGAGATCGTCATTCAGCGACGTCAGGACGCTGGCGCCGCGCCGCGTGGTGACCGCGACGTCGGCGGGCCGATAGGCGGTGCCGTGGGTATAGGCCACCGTACCGTTGCTGGACACCGTGTAACTGCCGCTGGTATAGGGACGCCCGAGCGACGTGCTGCCGAGGCCGTCCGCCGCGGGCGTCAGCGCTCCGCGGAGATTGACGCTCGCCACCTTGCGGGCGCCGTGATCGTCATACTGGAAGAAGATCCGCCGGTCACCGGCCCACTGCAGGTTGGATGCCCTGCGATCGAGGTCTGCGGTGAGCGCGCGGTCGTCGCTGCCGTCCATCGCCATCACGTGCAGCACGTGCGGGTTGTAGATGACCATGCGATTCGGGTTCGAGAGGTAGGCGACGTTGCGACCGTTCGGCGACACCGCGGGCGACGACTCGCCGCCCGGGCGGTCGGTGATCTGCTGCAATGCGCCATCGCTGACCGAGACCGACCAGATATCCGCTTCGCCGGACTCGAGCTCCCACCCCTCGTTACGATTCGCAGAGAACAGGATGCGCTCGCCGTCCGGCGTCCACGACAGGGATCCCCCATGATCGAAGTCGCCGCTCGTCAGCTGGCGCGGCGTGCCGCCGTCCGCCGGGACAACGAAGATGTGTTCATAGGCCGTTTCGAGAAAGCCGCGGCCGTCCCACCGATACCGCGCCTTGTCGATGACCTTGACGGGTTCCGACCATTCCGCGCCTTCCGGCTTCGAACGGGGCTTCGCAATGGGCTCGGATTCGGCGGGCACGCTCATCACGAATGCCAGCCAGCGCCCGTCGGGAGACCAGCTCAGGCTGGACGGCGACTTGCGGAGATTGGCAACGAGCGCCGTCAGGCCGCTATCCATCCAGCGAACGAAAATGCCGTCGCCGGTAGCGGTGGACTGCACGTAGGCGATGCGCCCGCCGTCCGCCGACCAGCGGGGTGACGAAGCGCTTTCGGTACCCGAGACCAGCGGCCGGTGCTGGCCGCCATTCACGTCGATGATCCAGAGATTCGAGCGCGTGCGATCGGTCATGATGTCGTTCGAACGCCGTTCGTAGACGATGCTGGAGCCGCCTGGCGCGATGCGCGGATCGTTCGCGTACTCCAGGTCGAACACGTCATCCGCAGTAAAGCGCTTGATGTCGTCCGCATGGACGGAAAAAGAAACGGCGAGCGGCAAGAGCGCCAGCGTGATTTTTCTGATCATGATGAATCCTTAGATTCGATATTGCGCAATCTGTACTTCAGGTCCGTAGTCGGCGTAGTCCCCGTCGGTCCGCTGGCCGCGAAAGTCCGACCAGTTGACGGTCCTGTAGCGCGCCGGCCGCTCCGCAGTGACGACGCTCGGCAACGGATTGACCTCGGTGCCTGCGGCGGGATTGAAAAAGAACGGGATGCTGTAACGATCGCGCTCGTCCATCGCCAGCACGCGGTGCACGGCGGCCCGGTAGATGTCGTTCGACCACACCTGCATCATGTCACCGGTGTTGATCACGAATGCGTCATGCAGCGGTTCGACGTTATGCCAGAAGTCGTCCTTGAAGACTTGCAGTCCGCCGACGTCGTCCTGCAGCAGCACGGTCAACGCACCCGCGTCGGTATGGTGATGAACGCCGAGGTCCGCGACCGGCAGGTGTTCGACATTGGCGTCAAGCAGCGGATCATCGACCGGGTAGTAATTGAGCCGGATGAAACCGGTGTGCTGCTTGTCGAAGTCGGCCTGCATGAATTCGGCAGGCAGCTCGAGACCGACGCAGAATGCGCGCAGCAGCGCAAGGCTCAGGTCAGTGACGGCATCCCGGTACGCGCACATCGTGTCCCGGAATCCGGTAGCCATCTCCGGCCAGCGGTTCCCGGCTGCGTAGATCGGGTCGACGCCGTCCGTCGTGTAGTCGAAGACTTCCTTTTTATCGCGCTGATTCTTGGTGAGTTCGTTGTTGTAGTAGCCCCAGGGATTCTCCCTGCTGCGCATGACCGCGTCTTTGGTCGCCGCTGGCTGAGCAAAGAACAGCCGGGTCTGCCGCCACGTTTCGTCGATCAGGGATTGGGGAACCTCGTGATTGACAACCTGGAAGAAACCCCATTCGCGGCAGGCTGTGGCGATGGCCTGGACCGCGTCGGCCGCATTCGGGGATTCGGCGTCGGCGACGATGGCGCCGACATCGATGACCGGGACCTGCCCGACCAGCTCGCCTGAGTCGGCTACCGGGTACTGATCCAGATCGTCTTTGAGCTCGGCCATCGCCCTGTGTCACTGCGCCATGGAGAAAGCGCTTTATAACACAGAGGATGGCCGGCCAAGGGATACTGCTAGTCCAGCAGTTCGAGCGAATCGAGGCGGATCTCGCCGCCCGGCGACATGACATAACGGTTGAACTCGAGCCCGATGTAGAAGCTGCCGGTCTCGTCCGGGTTCTCCGTTATGCTGATCTCGTCAGGGCTGACATTGCGCTTGATGCGCGCGCTCAGCAGCCCGGCGATACTCGGCTTTTCCGCTGCATATACGATGTCCATGACGTTCTCCTGCGGGGTCCTTCCCCGATTCACGCCTGCAGGATACGACGACGCGGCTTAACCGAAACTTAAATTTAGGTGAACGGCGCCTGAATCTCTCAGCGCCTCAGGTAGTCGTCCGTGCCGTCGAGCCAGTCTTCGCGGCGCGGGGACCACATGTCCATCTCCTCGACGTCGCCGATGGCCGTGGCTTCGTGCGGCAGGTGCGCAGGGATCACGACGCAGTCGCCCGGGCCGAGCACCTGCTCCCTGGCCCGATCCTCGCCGAACACGAAGTGCATGCGCCCCTTGATGACCTGCGTGACCTGCTCGTTGTGATGGCTGTGCATGGGCACGGTGAAGCCGTCCGNNCCGTCCGCCAGGTAGATGCGCGCCACGGTCATGAGATCGCCGGTGACGATCCTGCGTTTCATGTGCGGGTTGACGGTCTCCAGTTCGACCTCGTCCCAGTGGGTGATCTGCAGTTGCTCGAGCGGCATCGAATGCTCCTAGGGTTTGGTGGCAAACAGGATATCGTCGACGATGATCGCGCCTTTCGGTGACTGGTCGAACACGAAGCCGATCCTGGCGACCTGCGACGCGTCGAAGTCCGGGTTGGCGAATGCAAACAGCGACAGCGGCCACTCGAAGCGCCGGTAGAGCACCTCGGTCGGCTCCGTCGAGTCGAGGAAACCGGCGCGGCGTGGCATCGCGTTGATCAACGGATAGAGCCCCGAGTCGCTGCTCAGCAGCAGCGAAGCTTTCTGCCCGCCGGCGTCCGTCAGCGTGATCGTCCAGTCCAGCGGTTCGGGCCCGTCCTCGTCTTCCTCGGGCGCCGCCTCGTCGTCCGGCGCCTCTTCTGCCTCGTCCCAGTCATCGGGCAAGGTGCTGATGTCGAAAGCGGAGATCGATGCGACCAGCGTGTCGCCGCGCATGGGCGACGGCAGCACGAATTCGACCGCAGCCGTCTCGTCACTGAACCTGTCGTCCCAGGCCAGGACCATGCCGTGCGTGTCCATCTCGTCGAATTTGAGCGCGTTGCCCGTTTCGAACCAGCGACTGAGGTTGCGGGTCTCGATGCGGCCGCCCGGGATGCTCATCGTCGAGGGATCGATGTCCTCTTCGAAATCGGTGACGACAGCATCGTAGATATCGGCGTACTGGTTGATGAAGAACGTGTCGGGCAACCAGTCGGCGGCATAGCGCGCATCGCGGAAGATCGGCAGGTAACCGGCCTGCTCATAAAAGACGACCTCGAGGAATGCACTGAAATAGACCCTGGCGACGTCGCGCTGGGCCTCGCCGTCCATGATGCCGTCGAGGTCGAGCGCCCAGGCGCGGAACAGGCCGGTGTCGAGGTTCTCCCAGGTCGTGTTGAACTGCCCGTGATTGGCGCCGACGACATAGAGCGACGAGCGAAAGCGAAAGTCGTCGCCCGTGAATCCGACCCGCGAATACTGACCGATCCCCTCGAAGGACTGCACGTCGCCGTCCATGTCGCCGTGGATCGTGAAGTAGTTGACGTCGCGTACGGGCGTCGGCCGCTCGCGCGGCTCGTACTGGCCATAGACCGGCGCGATGGCGATGACGCCGCGCAGGTTGAAGCCGAAGTCGAAATCGACGCTCGCATCGTCCGGATATCGGTCGAGCGCATTGAAGGCCGCCGCAATGCCGACCGCCTCGCCACCGCGCGAGTGCCCGATCAGCGCGAAGCGCTCGGTGTCGACCTTGCCCTCGAACGGATGCCCCTCTTCGCCGTTCCAGTCGCGCCAGAGCGCGAGATGCTCGAGCAGCAGCCAGCCGCGCGCGTCATTCTCTTCCTGGAGGCCCGGCCTGTCTGCAAACAGATCGACACGTGAAGAGGCTGTCCCGTTGATGAAGTTCTCATCGACGGAGGCGAAGATGATGCCGCGGCTCGCGAACAGCTCGCCGAGGTAACCGTAACCCGGGTCCGAAAAGTCCTCCATGCTGTGGTTGCCGTGCACGATCAGCACCACGGGGAAAGGCCCGTCCCCGTCCGGGTACCAGACGCGAGCCTGCAGCGGCAGTTCGCGAACGCCGAAACCCCAGTACGACGATCGCAGCCAGCCCGACAGACCGTCCCAGTTGTCGATCAGCTTCGAGCCATCCACGCGGCGCGCGACGATATCGACGTCCTCGCCGAATTCGGGGCGCCGCAGGTCCTTGCCGCTGCCGTAGGTCAGCGTCAGCACCTCGTATTCGCCGGGCAGCCCGGGGTTGGGCAGATCCAGCGTCCGGTTGCCGGGCGTGTAGCCTGCGAGCGCCGGGTTGGCGAGGTCTTTCTCGCTGAAGATGGCGTAGGCGCCGCCGACCAGGCCGAGCGCGCCAATCGCCAGCGCCGAGAACGCGATCTTCTGGTAGGGAAAACTGAAACCGCCGCGCTGCAGCGACGCAAAAGCCCCGCCGATCAGAGAAAACAGGAGGATCAGGATGGCGCCCGCGAGCAGGCTGTTCGGCATGCCGCCGGGGAACACGCTGAGAAAAATGAGTGGCGCGAACAGCGCCAGCGCGTAGCGATAAGGCACGGGCACCTTCATGACCAGGGCCGCGGCCAGCAGGACGGCGAATCCGGCGAGCATCGACGCGCCGACCATCACGATGTAGGCCGGCATCTTCTGCCACGTGAAGTCCTGCAGGAAAGTCGTCGTCAGGAAGAACACGGTGACGATCGCACCCAGGATGCAGACGGCGATCGCCGCGCCGGTCCAGGCAGTATCCGGCGGCGTCAACGCCGCTTTGACGGCTTTGCCGAGATTTCGCACCCGCTCGATAGTCTTCATTGCTGATCCCCAGGGCCGGCCGCAAGCGAAACTGCCCGGCTGCGATCCGTCCGGCTATCCTATTTCAATCCGGATTTGAATTCCGCTGCCCGCCGTATGGCTAATAGATGCCGGCGTCCAGGCCCGCGGCCAGGGTCATCGCGACTTCGGCCACCTGCTCGTCGAACGCCTCGTCGAACTTGCCGCGCATGATCAGCGGTTCGCAGACATATTTCCAGCGCAAACCCGTGACAATCTTGCCGATGGCCGTGCGCGTCCCGCGGCCGTCTTCGCCGGCGCGGATATAGAGAGCAACAGGCAGTCCCTGCTTCGACTCGAGACAGGGATAGTAGATGCGCTCGAAGAAGTCCTTGATCAGCCCTGCCATGTACGCAAAGTTTTCGGTGGTGCCGATCAAGATGCCGTCGCACCACTCGACGTCGTCGGGACCGGCGTCGAGCGGCGCTTTCGATCGCACGTCCAGGTTGTCCAGGCCGAGACCGTCGATTGCGGCGAGGGCCGCATCTCGCAGCCGGCGCGTATTCTCGGAAGGACAGTGACTGACGACGAGCAGGTTGGCCATTGAGCTAGCTCTGCCGGTTGACGAGGTATACGCCGGAGCCTACCAGCGCGAGGGCGACGAGCAAGGCGGCCGTCAACGGCTCGTCGAGTACCAGCCAGCCGGCGATGACGCCGAACAAGGGCGTCAGAAAGGTGAACGACGCGATCTTGGGCGCCGGGTAGTGGCGGATCAGCCAGAACCAGGCGAGGAAAGTCATCGAGGCGACCCATACGGTCTGGTAGACGAGACTGCCGACCGCGATCGCCGACAGGTTGACGATCCCGGGCTCACGCAGGGCGAGGGATCCGAGAAACAGTATGGGTATCGATATCGAGAGTTGATACAGCAGCGTTCTTGCCGGCGCGATCCGCGCCAGCGGCCCCGCCTTGATGACGACGGTCGTCGCGCCCCAGAAGATTGCCGCAACGATCATCAGCGTGTCTCCGAACAGCATCTCGCGGGACGGCAAGGTCAATGACTCGCCGAAGAAGACCACGATGCCCGCGAACGCGATGCCGAGTCCGGCGAACTGGTAGCGATTGAGCTGCTCGCCGGGCACGAATAGCTGGCTGCCGACCGCGACCACGAACGGCGACATGTACAGGAAGATCACGGCGCGCGAGGCGTTCGTGTAGGCGAGGCCCCAGTAGATCAGCAGGAACTCGATGCCGAATAGCAAGCCGGCCGCAGTGCCCCACCACAGCGTGCCGTCGCGGACAAAGACACGCTCGCCGCGCGACCACGCCCAGGCGCAGACAAGGAGCGTGGCGCCGACGGAGCGGATGGCTGCCTGCATGACGGGCGACACGTCGGCGGCGATGATCTTGATGGCCACCTGCTGAAGTCCCCAGCTGGCGCAGAGGATAAGCAGCAAGCCTACGGCCAGCGAATCGAGGTGGTCCTTCCTGTCGGTCAAGGGAATGGCTTTTTGTTATGCGATCGACCAGCGCGAGCATAGCACCGGGATTGTTCGGGCTGAACGGCTTGTCCGGCTAACGCGGCACTTCCGAAAACACCGACAGAAACTCCAGGCCCTTCTTGAGCTCACTACGATTGATCGTCGCGCGGCTAGCGCCGACATGATCCGCCGCGACCCAGCGCACCCCGTGCTTTTCACAGTAAGCCCAGAGGATGCGGCCGATCTGCCAGACGTCGTCGCGACGACCGCAGTGCGGGCAGCCACGCATTTCGCGGCGCCGATGCAGCGGAAAGGGAACGACGTTGTCGGGTAAGCCGGCCATGCGACAGTGATAACGAACGCCAATGGCATAGACTGTGACCGGGCTCTCAGCGCGTTCAGACACGAGCACCGGGCCGTTCAATTTGAGAACCAGGTCTACAAATTGCCGGGGCCTGGTGGCTGAGGTATCGTCATTCGCCTGACCCGAGGGGGAAACACCATGAACAAGAAAACAGTGCTCGCTATCGTCCCGCTTCTCGCAGCCAGCGCCGCCATTGCGCAGGAGGACGACAGCAACTGGAAATCCATGGAGGTCGTGCCGGGCATCTACATGTTCGAGAGCGATCGCGGCTTTGCCGGCGGCAACCTCGGTTTGCTCGTCGGCGACGACGGCGTCGTCCTGATCGATGACGGCATGCCGACGATCCCGGCGACGACGGTGGCCGCCGTCGAGGAAATCACCGGCGACCCGGTCAACTTCGTGATCAACACGCACGCGCACGGCGATCACACCGGCGCAAATGCGGCCTTCATGGCGGGCGGCGCGACCATCGTTGCCCACGACAAGCTGCGGCAGGCGCTGTCCGAGAACGAGCAGTATGACCAGAGCGCGCTGCCCGAACTCACGTTCAATGATTCAGTGACGTTTCATCTGAACGGCCACACGGCCTACGTCTTCCATATCCCGAGCGCGCACACCAGCGGCGATGCCGGTATCCATTTCACCGATGCCAACGTCATCCATACGGGGGACGTCATGTTCAACGGCATGTTCCCGTTCATCGATCTCGATGGCGGCGGCTCTGTCGACGGCTTTATCGCGGGCCAGCAGAAGATGATCTCCATGGCCGATGAGGAAACGAAGATCATTCCCGGGCACGGCCCGCTGGCGAGCAGAGCCGACCTGCAGACGGCCGTCGACATGCTGATTGACTCCCAGGCGCGAGTGCAGGCGCTGGTCAACGAAGGCATGTCGCTGGAACAGGTGCAGGAAGCCAACCCGCTGTCGGTCTACCAGGACTGGAACTGGGACTTCATCACCACCGAGCGCTTCACCGAGACGCTCTATCGCTCACTGACCAACTAAGCCCGGGGTCAGCGTTAACGCTGACCCCGATTCTCAAAGGTCGAGGGCCTCGCGGACGGCGCGGTGCGCGTGCGTGATCGCCGAATTGGTGTTGGCGGCCGCGCCGGCATCCGAATTCGCAATCGTGATCCGGCCGTAAGGCTGGCGACCCTTGACCCACGGCTTGTCTTCTTCCGACGCGTATTTCGGTTCCCAGAGCAGGCTCGGGCTGTACGAGTAGCCGTGCGCCCAGCGATTGACGGTGATGCCGGTGATATCGCGATCGGCGTCGAACCCGGCGCCTGCCAGCGCCTGGTCCAGCTGGTCCTTGACGTGGTGCTCGAAAATCGAGAACGGCGTCTCCAGCAGTCGCCTGCGACCGGCCCGCCACTGCTCCGGCCCCTGCAGGTCGTCGAAATACGGCACGTAGCACATGTGCAGGACCATCGGCTCATCCGGTGAGCTGCCGAAGCTGTAGTTGCCGAGGGAGACCGGGTAGTCGAGCTCGACCTGTTTGAAGAAGTCATTCGTATAAAAGACGAAGCGGATGCCGAGGTCGGCAAACCAGCGCCAGCCAGGCACCATCACTTTCGTATAGGTCAGCGGAATCTTGACGTTGTAGGCGAGCCCGGCGCGCTGTTCCTCGGGCAATTCCGGGCATATATAAGGAATGGCGCTGTTATAGCAGGCCATGATGCAGTGCCTGGCGCGCACCGTGTGCGCGTCGCCGCTGTGCACATAGGTGACGTCGACGGCGCCTGAATTGCCCGTGTGCTGAGCATTGACAGCCGTGCTGTTCAGGCGGATGCGGACAGCGGCGCCCTCACGATCCAGTTTCGTGTAATCCAGTCGCGCCGTGACGCTGTCCTCCATCGTGGTCCCCGGCAGCGCTTCCGGGATCAGCTGGCGCACCAGCAGGCGCGCGACCGTCGCATTGCCGTCGGGAAAATGAAAGATATACGGCTCGCTGCCGCGACCGCCCTTGCGCTCGACCGTGTGCTGCAGGCCCGGCAGGCCGCCACCGTCCGTGTAGCCGAGAATGTAAATCGCCGGGACTTCGTCCATGCCGACACACCAGTAGCTCATGCCCCAGCGCTGGTACATCTCGAGCACCTGCTCGTCGACCTTGACGTAATCGCGCAGGTAGGTGCGATAGCTGATCCTGCTCAGGACGCCGATCTTCTCTTCCCGCGTCATGCCGGGCAGGTAATCGACCCTGGCCGTGAATGCGCGCACGAGGTCGGCCTTCGCCTTGTCGCTCATCGGCGTCTCGGCGGCAAATTCGTCCCACGGCCGGCTGCCGTAGCCGCGCACCAGCTTGCGCGTGCCATAGGTCTCGCTGTCGTAGGCGATCGCGTAGCCGAGATCGAGCTTGTCGTAGAGCTGCTGGTCGTAATAGTCGTAGAAGCGCTCGACTTCGACACCGATCTCTTTCAATAACGCATTCGAAACATCGGTGTACCCGGACGGCGTATCGATGGACTCGGTGCCGCCGTAGCCGATCCGCGTCTCGCCATTGACCTGCAACTCGTTGCGCTTCGCGTGACCGCCGAAATCGTCGTGATTGTCGAGGATCAGGATCCGGGCGCCCGGGTTTTCCTTGCGGAAGAAATAGGCCGCCGACAATCCGCTGATACCGCCGCCGACGACGACCAGGTCGACCTCTTCCCCGGGGGATCCCGCGGCCCAGGTCGCGCCGGTTACGCGGGCGTGCATGGTTTCCCAGGAGCCGTCGTGGCTGCCGCGCAGGCCTGTTTTTGACGGCGGATAGTAGTCGGCACCCAGTTCGAACTTGGCGGCGTCGGCGCCGAAAATCTCGGTCCACGGTGTCAGCAGTGAGGCGCCCAAGGCGACCTGGGTGCCGTTCAGGAAATCGCGGCGCGTAAGCTTGTCTGTCATCGAAAATCCCCCGTTGATACGCGCTTCACTTTAATTGTCATTCCATGTAAAGCCAACTACGCTTGCCTATGCCGTTTCGTAGATGGGGGCTTATCGATGACGGAAGACAAGCGAAATTTACGCCGCGATCTCCTGAAAGTGATGGGCGCCGGCGCATTGACCGCGTCGCTCGGCGCCTGCGCGCCGATGCCGACCGGGGCAGCGAGATTCGAACGGCCGCATTCGCGAAAACCCTGGGTCGCGCCACGCATTAACCGGGAAAACGTGATCCGGGAAGTGGTCGGCCACCGACCCTACCGGCCGGGCGGCTTCGTGGTCAGAAGCGAAAAACTCGGCGACAAGGTCGTGGTGCACAACTACGGGCACGGCGGCTCCGGCATTACCCTGTCCTGGGGCTCCTCGGCGCTCGCCGTGCGCGAGACGCTCGGCCTGGAGCATCGCGAAGCGGCCGTCATTGGCGCCGGCGTAATGGGACTGACGAGCGCGCGACTGCTGCAGGACGCGGGCTGGAAGGTCACGATCTACACGCGCGACATGCCGCGGCACACGACGTCGAATGTCGCCGGCGGCGAATGGGGCCCCGCCAGCGCGCATGATTCCGAGGTGTCGTCGGATGCGTTCAAGTCGCAGCTGCGGTTTGCCGGTCAAATCGCGCACCACGCGCACACGAACCTTGGCGGCGCCGATTACGGTATACGCTGGCTGGAGCTTTACCGGCCCAGCAATCGGCTCAGGGAAGATGACTCCAGCCTGTTTGCCGACCTGTATCCCTACGAGGACGTGCTGGGTCCGGGCGAGCATCCGTTCCCAACGGAGTTTTGCTCGGTCACGCTGACGATGATGGTCGAACCGGGCACGTTCCTGCGCCGCGTAACCGAGGATTTCTATCACGCGGGCGGCAAGATCGTGATCCGCAGTTTTGCCGACAGGGAGGAACTGCTGACGCTCNNGAACTGCTGACGCTCCAGGAACCGGTGCTGTTCAACTGCACCGGGCTCGGCGCCAGGCAATTGTTCGGCGACGAGGAACTGGTCCCGGCGAAAGGCCAGCTCGTGTTCTTCCCGCCGGATCCGGATGTCGACTACCTGACGATCGGCGGCGGCGAAGGCAACCTCTACATGTTCTCCCGAACCGACGTGCTGCTGCTCGGCAGCACGTTCAAGCCCGGCGACTGGTCGACCCATCCGGAGCCCGAGGAGACCGACCGGATCATCCGGGAGCACCAGCGACTCTTCGCCGGCTTCTGATTCGTCACCAGAACCGCGGCGCCAGGTCGACGAGATCGAACCGCGCCGGTTCTTCGACGGTAATCATGCTTTGTGGATGCAGCGCCCGGCATTCGGCCGCGGCCCGCGCGCGGCTCGAGGTGATGAATTCCTTCTGCACGTCCGGATTGTCGATCGTCCCGAACGCGGTCGCGTGTATCTCGTCGTCCCTGGCCGCGTAGCACGCCGCGTACGCCGCCTCGACTTCGGGGTCGGCGATTCGAGATTCGCTCGAGCCACTGAAATCGAATACGAAGTCGACTTCATAGAGGGCGAGTACCGCCACGCCGACGGCCACCAAGCCACTGATTACTTTGCCTTTGTTCACATTAGCGATTTTGCCACTTAGACCTTTGTCAATACATCCCATGCGCTTCAATCATGCTAGACTGCCGCGCAGGTGATCGGCCACAAGAACGCCGGAATCGGAGGATCAGAATAATGCGCGTCATCAATACCACCCTTGTTTGCCTGGCACTAGCCATCCCGGTTGCGAACGCACAGATACAGCCGCAAACGGTCCAGCCGAGCGAAACCATGTCCGACCCGGGCACAAACTGGTTTATGGCGATATCCGGCAACGCGATTGGCGGCGGCGGCGCTTATATTTTCGATGCGACCAGCGGAGAAATGCAGGGACTGGTCACGATGGGACCCGGTTCGCCGGGCGTGCGACCGAGTATGGCGCGCAAGGAATTTTATTCACCGGCTACGTTCCACTCGCGTGGCGCATACGGCGAACGCGAAGACGTGCTGATCGTCCACGATTTCGCAAACCTGTCTCCGGTCGCCGAAATCGATATACCCGACAAAATTACCCTCCTTCGCTACCGCGCTTACACGGGCATGATGAGCGATGGCCGCCACCTCGGGATCAATAACCTGACCCCGGCACAGTCGATCAGCATTGTCGACGTCCAGGAGCGTGAATTCGTCGGCGAGATCTCGACCCCCGGCTGTTCACTGGTGATGCCGGTCGAAAACAACGGCTTCCTTATGATCTGCGGTGACGGCACCCTGATGCTGATCGGCCTCGACGAGAATGGCCAGGAGACAAATCGTGTGCGCAGCGACAAGTTCTTCGAACTGACCGAAGACCCGATCTACGATCGACCGCAGCGCACCAACAATGGCTGGTTCCTGTTTACGAACGGCGGCAAAGGTTTCAACGTATCCACCTCCGGTGACGCGGTCACCGTCAACCGCGCTTTCGACATAGTGTCCGACGAAGATGCCGAAGAGGGCTGGTGGCCGGGAGGAAGTGAGCTTGCCACCGTACACAGGGACATGGGCCTCCTGTACGTAACAATGCACCAGGGGGAGCAGTACTCGCATCATGAGCCCGGCACCGAAGTATGGGTGTTCAGCATGGCCTCGGGGCGTCGAATCGCGCGCGTCGAATTCGAAACGCCGGTAGGCCACATCATGGTGACGCAGGAAGACGAACCCCTGTTGATCGTCGGCGACGAGGAAGGAGGCACGCACGTATACGACGCAGTGAAGTTCCGTCACGAACGGACCATCGAGATGCCCGGCGCGGCGATGTACGTAGATCTCTGAGGACGTCTTCCTGATGCTCGACCCGCTCATCGTCAAAGCGATCTCCATCGGCCTCGGGCTGATGTTCGTGCTTGCCGGTTACCACAAGCTGGCTGACGCTGCGGGGTTTCGCATTACCCTGCTCGAATACCAGGTGCTGCCGGAATCGCTGGTTGCGCCGGCCTCGCGGATAATCCCGATTTTCGAACTCATGCTGGGCGGCGCGTGGCTTTTCGCCTGGTATGGCGCCGGCATGACAGCCTATGCGTCTGCCGGCTTGCTGGGTATCTATGCGCTGGCCATCGGGCTCAACATCGCTCGCGGCCGCGTGCACTTCGACTGTGGTTGCGGGTTCGGCGGCAAGAGTGACAACGAGCAATACCTGTCCGGGGGACTGATCGTCCGCAATCTCATCCTGATCGCGGCGGCGCTGCTGACGACACTGCCGGCATCGAGCCGTCTACTCGGCTTCGGTGACTACGCGACGCTGGTCGCGGCGCTGCTCGCAATGGCGCTGCTGTTCGGCGCGGCCAACCAGCTGCTGGCCAATCGCTCTGCGATCAACACCTGGAGGAAACGCTGATGGATGCGGTCGTCGTATCCAACATCATCCTCTGGGCGGTCGTCATCGTGCTCGCCCTCGTTGTGCTGGCGCTCGCTCGCCAGGTCGGCATCCTGCATGAACGCGTGGCGCCCGCCGGCGCGCTGATGCCGACCAGCGGACCCAAGGTCGGTGAGCTGACCGAGGCAATGTCGATCGCCGACATCAATGGTCACGCGGTGACCGTTGGCGGACCGAGCGCCGATCACATGAACACGCTGATCATGTTCATCTCGCCGACCTGCCCGGTCTGCAAATCGCTCGTCCCGACCGCCAAATCGCTGGCGTCAGCCGAGAGAAACCGCCTGAACCTCGTTTTCGCGAGCGACGGCGACAAACTGGAGCAGCACCAGGCCTATGCGAAAGACCTGGATCTGGACAAGTACCCGTACGTGTTGTCGGAGAAGCTCGGCATGAGCTTCGAGGTCAGCAAGCTGCCGTTCGCCGCATTGATTGGCGCCGATGGCACATTGGCAAGTAAAGGACTCGTGAATACGCGCGAGCATCTCGAGAGCCTCATCGAGGCGATGGACACAGGCGTCGCCACCCTGCAGGATTACGTTGGCCTGGCCCAACAGGACATCGACCATTCAGTGAAGGAAAAGGCTTCATGAATACCAAAAATATCGTCGACAAGACCTACTACTGGATCGATCAGACCGCCAAACAGCAGACGCTCAAGCTTGCGCGCCTGGTTTCCAGACGCCATTTTCTCTCTCGCCTCGGTGCGATGCTGGCGGGCGCCGCGACCTTGCCGTTATTGCCAGTCGCGAGAGCGCTGGGCCAGGAGCCTGCCGAAGTGGGCGACGACCAGAGCTGCGAGTACTGGCGCTACTGCGCGCTCGGCGGCACGCTCTGCACCTGTTGCGGCGGCACGATCACGTCCTGCCCGCCGGGCTCCGAAGCCTCGCCGATTACCTGGGTCGGCACCTGCCGCAACCCGGTGGATGACCGCGACTACCTGATCTCCTACAACGACTGCTGCGGCAAGTCGAGCTGCCAGCGCTGCGGCTGCCACAACACCGAGCGCGACCGGCCGGTCTACTTCCCATCGAATTCCGGCAGCATCCTCTGGTGCTTCGGAACCGAAGCCCGCACTTATCACTGCACGGTTGCAGTCGTGCTGGGCGAAGCCTCCGGGGGCGACTGACAGCCAGCTGACTGCGTCAGGAACAGACTGTTGTTGGCAAGAATTATTCTCCTGGGCCTGATCGGATCGGCCGGTCAGGCTTTCGCCGATCCGCATACGGACTACCTGCTCTACTGCCGCGGCTGTCACCTGCATACCGGGGACGCCGTGCCTACCGCCAGTATCCCGGGCCTGCATGAGCTGGCGCCGCTCCTCGAATCCCAGGAAGGCCGCGACTACCTGATCCGCGTCCCGGGCGTCGCGCAATCGGGCATGGATGATGCCCGCCTCGCTGCGGTCCTGAACTGGGTCATCGTCAATTTCAATGCGGACACGGTCGGCGATGACTTCGAACGCTTCACGACCGAAGAAGTCAGCAAAGCCCGCCCGATAGTGCTTGTCGATCCGCTTCGAGTCAGGGCGGAAATCCTGAACGAGTCGTAAGCACCTGCGGCCCGCGATCTCAGTCGTTCGTAAAAAGCAAATAGCCTGGCGAACGTCAGTGGCTGCTTTACCCCCGAAAGCGACCCTTCGGCTAAAATGGCCGTAAAGGGCCGCTAATGACCCAAAGCGGTCATTGACAGTGAGCGGTTGTCGCCGGCCAAAAGGCAAAGTCGAATCTGGTTGGAGTGAGTATCTGTGAGCGTTACAAATATCAGCCGATGGTCGATAATCGCAGAGGTTGTAAGCGCCGTCGCTGTTGTTTTGTCCTTAATCTATGTTGGATCTGAAATCCGT
>JABAOH010152488.1_pt1 | contig 16236 bp, 19 predicted proteins | sample 7062181 | NCBI WGS metagenome assembly JABAOH01 (sample SAMN14538630, study PRJNA623070) | marine sediment metagenome | biome: marine biome [ENVO:00000428]; feature: marine pelagic biome [ENVO:01000023]; material: deep marine sediment [ENVO:00002113]; isolation source: pool of 5 deep marine...
TTCTTTCGCCTGCGGCGCGGTCGCCGCTTGCGCTGCCTCTGCTGCCTCCTGACCGGCACGAATAGTGCTCTCTCTGGAGCTACAAGAACCCTCTTTCCAGGATATCAAAAATGAGAAGGTGGGCTAGGTGAGCTTTCCATTGGAGACGATTTCTCTCCCGTCCAGCTCCACCGTCGCCCTGAGGATGCTCCCTCCCCAGTGGAAGGTCGTCTTGTTCGTCCCTCCCAGGAAGTCGTTGTTTCCTATGCCTATGCCCACTACGCCAGCCAGGTACCAGTCCGTAAGATTCAGGCCCAATGCCCTGCCTCGTGGATTGAGGCCGACGGAGAACGAGGCGATCCTGTCCTTGTCGCCGGTGGCCGGCCCGTAGAACTTCTCCCACGTGTTTCTGTTCCTGCCTACGGCGTACTTCACCAGGCGGCCGTCCTCGAAGGTCCATCGCAGATTCGTCAGTACCCTGCCCCATAGGGCCATCTTGTCGAATACGGCTGTTCCGTTCGCTGTCGTCTCTCTAGGGGCGATGGTCACTCCCCCAGCGGGCAGCGATGCCCACAGGGAGCCCTTCTTGAGGTCGGCTGCGTCGACTATGCCATCCTCCAGGTGGGCCTTCCTCCCCTCGATCTCGAAGGTCAGGTCGGTGCCGTTTCTCGCGGTGATGTGAACCTCGCGGCCTCCCTCGAGAAGAGACACGAAGTCAGCCCCTACCCTGGATATGTCCGAGAGATCGGTCCTGAGGGCGTTTCTCAATGACCTGGACCAAGCATCGTAGTCGATGCCGTACTTGACTGCCCTATAGGGCGTGACCGTCCCCAGATCGATACCGACGCCTCTAATCTTCCTCTCCAAGAACCTGTCGTGGAAGGGCTTTTCTGCCTCACCCATCGCGCTCATTCTCTCTGCCGGCATCTTCTCGAAGATGGCCGGATCTTCCGGACCACCCAGATGCGTAGTCGCGTTAAGGGAGCTGTACGCCTCAAGCATGAGGTTGGACGGAGTCCTGATATGCTCTTCTGGAACCTCGGAGAGATACCTCTTGTAGGCTTCGTCGGTGAAGAGAAGAAGGTGCGGATGTGCTCCTGCCTTGGCCGCCTCCACGTAGAGGGCCTCAGCCAGGGGGATGGTGTGTTGCCAGGTCTCTATGAAGTACTCCTCCCCTTCTCTGAGGGCAAGGCTCTTCCTAACTACCTGCTCTGCCAGTGCCTGCTCGAATCTTCCCATGGCAATCACCTCCTCCCGTCAAGCGGGTCTTGGGTTTTCGCCCCTCCTCGGCGGGGGGAGCGATGCCTCTCACGGACCAGACTCATGACTCCTCCCAGATTCGGGACCGCCGGGTCAGTATAAGAGCCTATCGCGAAACATGGTGGCGGCTCATGAGCCGAAGGACAGGGCCAGGCGGGCCAGAGCCGCGGAGCCCATGGGGAGCACGTCCTCATCCACTTGGAAGTAGGGACTGTGAATGGACGCAGTCAGCCCCTTCGCCTCGTTTCTCGTCCCCAGGACCAGGAAGCTGCCTGGTACCCTCTCAAGGTAGCGAGAGAAATCCTCCCCGCCCATGACGGGAGGTACCTCCACCAGCTTGTCCTGGCCGAAGCTGTCTCCTAGGAGGTCGACCACCCTCCTCGTTACCTGCACATCGTTGACGGTAGCTGGGTAGCCCTCGTCGATCTTCAACTCGTAATCGGCCCGGTAGGACGAGGTCACGCCAGCAGCAATCCTCTCCAGCCGCTCCAGGAGGCTCTTCCTGGTTTCCTCCGTCACGGTCCGCAGGGTTCCTTCGAGATATGCCTCCGAGGGGATGATGTTGTGCACGGTTCCCGCCTCAAGCTTGCCGACGGTGAGGACGAACGGCTCCAGGGGGTCCGCCTCCCTCGAGGCTATGGTCTGAAGAGCCACCACTAGATGGGCCGCGGCCACGATGGGGTCCACGGCCTCATTGGGCTTCGCCCCGTGGCCCCCCTTCCCCTTCACGGTTATGTAAAAGGTGTCGGTGGCTGCCAGGAGGGCTCCCTCCCGATAGCCTATCTTCCCGGATTCGAGGTCAGACCATACGTGCAATCCGAACATGTAGTCGACCTTCGGCTTCTCGAGGGCGCCCTCTTCAATCATAGGCTTCGCGCCTCCGGCGCTCCCCTCCTCCTCCGCCGGCTGGAATATGAACTTGACCTGACCGCTAAGCTTCGACTCGAGATCCTTCAGCACCTGGGCCGCCCCCAACACCATGGCCATGTGGGAGTCGTGGCCGCAGGCGTGCATCCTGCCCTCGTGAACAGAGGCGAAGGGCAAGCCTGTCCTCTCCTCGAGAGGGAGGGCGTCCATGTCCGCCCGTAGGGCGACCACTTTTCCCGAGCTGGGCCCCTTCAACAAGGCCACCACGCCCGTTCCACCGACCCCCTCGGTGACTTGCAGACCCATCTCCTCCAGGACGTCGGCCACGAGGCCGCTCGTCTTGACCTCTTCATGGGCTAACTCTGGAATCTGATGAAGGCTCCTCCTCCAATCCACGATCCTATCCTTGTGCCGTTGGGCTAGCTCGACAACAGAATCCATTCGTCCTCTCCTCCGTCCCCGGAAACCGCTGTCCATGTAAAAGGGCTTTTGTCTTCGCGGGTAGGCCTATCAGGAGAGGGCTGATCAGGATGGAACTAAGGGGCAATCGTCCTTAACGATTTCTCACCTCTATGACCCGAAGGTTAATGTATTGCCATGGACTAAGAGGAATAGACGATGAAGTATCAGCTTGACACCACTGATCAGAGAATTCTGGAAAGGCTGATGGATGACTCCAGCAAGAGCCTGGCCCACATCGCGAGGGAGCTTGGGTTGCCGCGGCCCACAGTGAACTACCGTATTCAGAGGATGCGCAGGGAGGGCATCATCAGGAAGTTCACGGTCGTGAGGGATCATGCTAAGCTCGGCCAAGGACTGACCAGCTATGTCTTCGTGAGGTACAGGCCCGAGGCTGAGGTTGACCAGAAGGAGGTGGCATCCAAGCTAGCCGAGCTGCCCCAGGTTCACGAGGCGCACATCATCACTGGGGATTGGGACATCCTCTTGAAGGTCAGGACGGGAAGCCTGGAGGAGTTGGGGACCCTGGTCCTGGACGAGTTGAGGTCTAGGCCTGGGGTAGGGAGAACCTTCACCAGCAGCGTTCTGGCGACTGTTAAGGAGGAGATTTAGGCCTTCCCTAACTGCCAAGTGATTCTCCAACCTGAATGGAACGGATCCACATCGATACCGGAGAATGTGACAGGAATTAAGAGATAACGGGGAGACTCTGTTGGCTATCGATTGGGAGAAGGCATGAACGCCCTAGGAGCTCGCGGCGCGAAGTTTCATTCCCACCATTCTCCGATCTGATAATGAGGGGGAAATGCTTTATCCAAACGGTCTCCGTAGGGCAAGCCGTCGACGAGTGGAGGATGACGTAGGCGGGTATACCGTGATAGACCAGGGGACGAAGCTCAGGATGGCCGTGCGGTTTCCATACTTGGCCCTGTCCCACCTGTTCCAGCGATGGCACCTCCTCGATGACTTCTGGGGACACGACTTCGTGAGGCGCATGACCCGCGCGGGCAGGAGGGAGATTGCCGACGCTATTAGCGAGGCAGATGGAACGGGATGGCGGCCCCTTGTCTATGCGATATGCAGGCTACTCTACCCTCGCCACGTGGTGGAGACTGGGGTCGCGGCTGGCGACTCCTCGCGCCACATCCTGAGGGCATTGCATGAGAACGGGAAAGGGAGACTGGTATCGGTGGATCAGCCTGGGCATGATCGCACTCTCTCCGTGAGCGGCGTGAAGGGCTATCCCCGAGCAGGCGTCTCGGGCCCTCAAGTCCCAGGCTCCCTTGTGCCGGAACCATACAGAGGGAGATGGGATCTCGTCATCGGAAAGACTCAGGATGTCTTAGAGGACGTCTTGTCAGACTGCGGAAGCATCGACATATTCCTGCACGACAGCGAACACACCTACGAGTGCATGATGTTCGAGTACCGAGCGGCTTGGGAACATCTAAGGGAAGGCGGACTGCTACTGTCAGATGATGTGAGCTGGAACCCAGCATTCCTCGATTTCGCCTCCGAGATCGGGAGAACCCCTGGAATCATCGGGGGCAATTTCGGCGGATTGAGGCGGTAAGGGGACCTTTGCAACTGAATATTGTGAGAGGTTTACCGCGCTTTCAGACCTCCAAGATTCATGCCTCCTGCTCCCGGATGAATGAGCTCGAAATCGAGTTGTGTGTGGCCCTAGCCATCAGAAGAGCAACATGCTCGCGGTCCTGCGGAGCGTGGAGTGCCACAGCTTCCACGCAAGGGCCGAGCTAGTCCCCCGGAGCGAGGCTAAGTGATTCTTGTCCCGGTGGGCTTTAATAACTTAAGTTTCTCAGATTATACCCACCAGGGGAGGACATGTTGGAAGAGCTGAGAGGCGGCACGACCTATCTCGTCAGAGAGAAGAAGGGAGAGGCCGCCTTCCAGCTCTTCTCTAGACTCACATCAGGCGGCAAGCGCGGCCTGTGCATCACCAGGAAGCACCCAGAAATCGCCCAGGCCCACTACGACATCCGTGCCCACGTTACCATCAAGTGGCTCACGCCCTCCGTAGGCAAGGACAGAGTCGATCCGAAGGCCCTCAACAGCCTGACCAAGTGGGTATACCAGTTCATCGCGGAGAACCCTGGTGCGATCATCCTTCTGGATGGGGTGGAATACCTCCTCCTGCACAACGACTTCTCGAAAACCCTTCTCTTCCTGGAGAACCTCAACGACTTCGTGATGCAGAGCGATGCTCTCCTCTTGGTGCCCACCAATCCGGAGGCGCTGGAGGAGCCCGACATAGCCCTCATGGAGCGGAACATGGAAGTCCTGGAGGGGGAGAAGCTCGTCTCCCAGGCCAAAGTGGAGAGGTTCGTCAGGCTTATCGACCGCTACCTCAAGACTTAGAATGCATCATCGACCAGCGCCTCCCATACCTCTTTCCGGACAACGGCCCATGTGGCAGGTTAGACGATGTTGGCAATCGAGGAGGAGGAGATATCGAAGGAGTTGAGGAGGGAACTCATCGTCCTCCTCCACCTCAACAGGGAGGAGTACGCGCGCCTCAAGAGCAGAGAGGAGTTGGAAAGGGTCTTCGACCGGCTCAGGGAGGTGCAGGGGCTCCTCCTGGCCGTGAGCCTTGAGCACGCGGCAGTGAAACTGTCCATCCCGCCGTTACTACGGAGCGACAGGCTTCGTGGGGTGCTGAAGAGCTGCCTCGCCGCGTTCTTCGGGAGGGATGTGGGGTTCAGCCTCCGCCTTCCGGGGGAGCTAGCCGATACATTGGAGGTCTCTAGGGAGATGGCGGAGGATTGGTCCGGAGACGGTGTGGCTGTCCTCTGCTTCACCGATGAAGGCGCTGTTGGAGAACCCGATCGCTCCCTGGCTGAGTTGAGGGACCTCATGAGCGAGAGGATTCAAGAATCCTTGACCATGACGTTCCCAATCAACTACTACGACATCTTGTGCATCTGGCAGGGAACAGTCGACTCCATCGTATGGGGTCCAGACAAGCTCATCTCGGCGGCCTATGCCGATTTAGCGCAGGCTCCCGTGAGTTCGACAGCACGCTCGTTGGAAGCGGTGGCGGCTCTTCTCACGCTCTTCAATACCTGGGCTGGACGGAGTTCACTTCCTGATTAGAATTCGCCAGCTATCGCCTTCCTGCAACATTTCGAAAGTGCAACCGCTCTGCTCACAGAGGATGGGGATGGACTTCTTGGCCGTGGGTTCGTTGTTGGTGACAATTTCCAGGAGCTGACCCTTCTCTAGCCCGTCCAGAGCCTTCTTCGTCTCCAAAGCTGGGTAGGGACAGATGAGCCCAACGGTGTCTATGCTAATGTCGGGCTTCTCCCGGTGTTCGGGTGACCTCTCCTCAAGACTCTTGGTGAGGGCCATTGACCCACCTATATGAACGTGACGATCCCGCCGTCCTTCGCGGCCGGCATCGCGTCATTGAGGAAGCTAATCATGTCCTCTAAATCTACGCCCTCCTCCACGGTCTCCCTCGTTATGCCCATGGCCTGGAGGACCTCAGGGGATGGGGCGCAGGCGCACACCTTGACCCCAGAGTTGAGGGCGTCTCGGAGCAGCTGGCCTAGGGGCGGATAGCCACTCATCTGAATCTCGTCCGCTGCGGCCTTCCGGACGATGTCCAGGCCAGATGAAGTGCAATACACTTTGGCCTTCGCACCCATGGCCACAGCGCCCATGGCAAGCTGAATCGCTGGGTAAGCTCTGAAGGGCTCGCTGGAGAGCAACACGATGTGGAATTCCTGGGTCATGTGTCTCTATAACGCTGTTATACCTGGGCCTCTATATATTCCTTCCGTGTAATCCCTTGGCCAGAGCTTAAACCCCCAACCGCTGCCCCCGGAGACTGTCAGGGAAAGAAACCGCTTAAGCGGCGTTGGCTTAACCTCCCTCGTGGCGCCAGGTCTGATAGCGCTCCGAGTGACCCTCGTGATTCTCGGCCTCGGCTCCACTGTCTTCGCCCTCATCTCCTTGGCTGATGGCGTCGCCTTCTCTCGTCGAGTATCGGCCTCCCTCAGGCGTAACGGGGACTTTCAGCCCATGGCGGTCATCCTCGTACCAGTGAGAGGATCGGACCCCACCATGGCAAGGACCCTCCATGCACTAAGAAACCAAGAGTACTCAGACTCCTCTTAATAGTCGATCCTGGAGATGAGGCGGAGAGGTTGCTGAGAGAGATCGACCTCGAAGAGACCCTGAACATCGTCTACTCAAAGCCCCTTGGGGGATGTTCCGGAAAGATTGCCGCTCTCCTGGCTGGCCTTGAACAGCTGCAGGAGGAGGACAAGGTGGTCGTCTTCGCCGACTCCGACATAGAACCAGATCCACGCTGGCTCTCCCACCTCGTGGCACCCTTAAGAAGCGCCGACATTGCTGCCTCTACTGGATACCGGTGGTACTTCCCGACGACGGCGGGGCTGGGTCCCTCGTTGCACTCTGCCTGGAATAGCGCCGCCGGAAACGTCCTGTTCAGCAGTAGGTGGACGTACCTGTGGGGTGGCTCGTGCGCCGTCCGCAAGGACATCCTAGAGGATCTCCACATTGAGGAGAGGTGGAGTAGGAGCCTCAGCGACGACATGGTCCTGACTCAGATGCTCAAGGAACGGGGCCACGGCATATCCTTCGTTCCCCAGGCCACGGTGGCTAACTATACTGACTACAGGCTATCTGAGGTCGTTCGCTGGACCAACCGCCAGGCCTGCCTTGCCCTCCTATACGCCCCCGCCATGAGCAGGCTCACCCTACCATACGGCATATACGCCGGATCCCTAGCGCTGGCCTTCGTCGCCCTCGCCCTCGTTCCTCTCGTCGGTGGAATGCTACTCCCTGCCGTCCTTCTCCTGAGCCCCGTCTACCTGGGACTCCTCAAGAATCTCATTAGGAAGGCTGCTTTCAAGAGAGCCATGCCCGCCTTCGGGGAGCACTTCTCCCGCTTTCGCGGGTGGTTCTACCTGGCGACGATCCTACTGCCCTTCCTGATGATCCAGAATGTGTGGAGGGCCCGCCTGATGAGGGAGTTCGAGTGGCGGGGGAAGGTATACCGCTTTTCCTCACCGGAGGACATCACCGTAGTGGAGGCCTAGAACTCCTCTCGCTCCTGGGCAGAGATAGCTACCTCCTCCGCCAGTTCCAGAGCGGGGCCATACTCATCGTGCAGCGTCCTGTCGGTGAGCATTACGCCCGTGCGGTAGGCAGCCCGAGCGAGCAGGTGCCCAGCGACGGGGTAGGTCAGCAAGAGGAACAGGATGATGGCCATGGCCTTGATGCTAACGGGCTGGAAACCGAGAGCCACGACCCCGGAGAGAAGGATGCTGACAATCCCTATGGTGGAGGTCTTGGTGGAGGCGTGAATCCTGTTGTAGACATCAGGAAAGCGGATGATGCCTAGGGCGCCAGTGAAGTAGAAGAACACTCCTAGCGCCAAGAGAGTGGCAGAAATAACCTCCCGGACGTACTCAACCAAAGATGTCCCCCCTCTCGAGGTACTTGGCGATGGCCACCGTGCTTATGAAGCCGAAGATGGAGAGGACGAGTGCGGCGTCGATGTAGACCGAGGACGCCTGGAGGTAGGAGTTGAGTACCAGGAGGGCGGCGACTATGGACACCACCGCCTCGAGGGCGACCACTCTGTCCGGAATGCTGGGCCCCCTGACGAACCTGTATATTACCAGGGGGATGACCGCGGCCAGGGCTATCATGCTATACGCGAACATGCTCATCTCAACACCCTCCCCACGTGCCGTCCGACTTCCTTCAGATCCCGCCTTACGCCTTCCAAGTCCCTGGCGTTGATGGTATGGACGAACATCAGTCCCTTCTCCATATCCACATCCATGGTCAGGGTCCCTGGGGTGAGGGTGATGGTATTTGCCATCATGGCCACCTCCAGCTCGCTCATCCCCTCGATGTCGACGGTCAGGATCCCAGGATACACCGGGAGCCGGGGGTGCACGACCCTGTAGACGACGTCCAGGTTCCCCTGAATGACGCTCTTGATGAAGAAGCCCAGGTACAGGACGTAGGAGGGCAGCCGCCTGAGCACCTTGGGGAAGGTCTCTGGGGTTTCAGGCTTGATGATGGTTCTTGTGATGAAGACGGCTAAGGCGGCGAAGAAGAGACCCTCCAGGAAGGAGAAGAGGGCCAGGGATCCCTTGAGGAACATCCACGTGAGCGCCATCGCCAGGATGGCGTACGGGTAGGTCTTCATGCCACACCTCCCAGCACGGCCCTCACGTAGATATCGGGGGTGGCGGCCTGAGTTCCAATGAGGGAAACCAGGTCTACCAGAGGCTCTGGGAAGATGCCCAGGAGGAGACAGAGAACGGCTAGGGATCCGATGGGGAGTAGGAAGTACAAGCTCAGTGGGTTGCCTCTGGCGGGCCTCGCCTCTCCCCAGAATATGTCCAGCCAGGCCCGGAAGGTGTAGAGGATGCTGAGGAAGGCACCGATGATGGCTACGAGAACGTAGAGAAGCCTCCCTGAATCGATGAGGGCCTGGAAGATGAGGAGCTTGCTGATGAATCCGTTCATAGGCGGAAGCCCAGCCAATGCCATGACGCCAATGAGGAAGGAGAGGGTCAAGAAGGGTGAGGACCTGACGAGGCCTCCCATCCGTTCCATGGACCTCTCTTGGGTGAAGTGCATGACTCCTCCCGCCGCGAGGAACATCATGCTCTTGATGATGGCATGATTGACCAGGAAGAAGACGGTCGCCGCTATGGCCTGACTGCTGGCGAGGCCTATCCCCAGGAAAAGGAATCCCATCTGGCTGACGCTACTGTACGCCAGAAGGCGCTTGATGTCCAACTGACCCATCGCCATCACCCCTCCCAAAAGGATGGTCCCGAGCCCCAGAAGGAGGACGACCTCCGATAGGTCCCCGAAGCCGACGAAGAGCAGGGATGTGAGACGGATCATCCCGTAGGCCCCCACCTTGATCAGGATTCCACTGAGGATAGCGCTGACGGGGGTCGGGGCGGATGGATGGACATCTGGCAGCCAGAAGTGGAAGGGTGCGGCGGCGGCCTTAAGGCCGAAAACGGCGACGAAGAGGAAGGCGATGAGGTCCAAGTGTCCCACCCCCTCCTCTCGGAGGTCCGTTATGCGTACGGACAGGTCCGCCATGTTGAGAGTCCCCGTCGTTCCGTAGAGGGTCCCGATGGCCAGCAGCATGACGGAGGCGCCGATTAGGTTGAGGACCAGATACTTGAAGGTGGCTTCAAGCTTCTCCGCCCTGGTTATGAAGCCCTCGGGGTCCCTGTTTATCACGAGGGCGTAGGTGGAGAGAAGCATGACTTCGAAGAAGACGAAGAGGTTGAAGATGTCCCCCGTGAGGAAGGCGCCGTTCACCCCCGTCATGAGGAAGAACACTAGGGGGAGGTAGGATAGGCGGAGGGGATCCTTCTGCATGTAGCCGAGGCTGTAGACCAAGGCCGCCAGGAAGACGCCCGCGGTCACAGTCAGCAGGGTGGAACTCAGCAAGTCGGCGACCAAGATGATGCCATAGGGCGGCGGCCACCCAGATAGGGGGTGGACCTGGATCCCCCTCCCTCTTACTTCCGCCAGAAGCGCCAGGGCGACGGCGAAAACAAGCAGGTTGGAGGCCAGGGCCAGGCCCTTCTGCATGCGCGGCCAGCGAGCAATGGCCAGGAGAAGGACAGCCGTGGTTATCGGCAGGACCACCGGGAGGGCGGTGAGGATGCTCAACCCCTGAGCCTCCTGAATGTATCGGCCTCCGTGCTCCCCTCCTCCTTGATGAGGGCGTAGCTGAGAACCAGGGCGAAGGCGGTGACCCCGAAGCCTATGACGATGGCGGTCAAGATGAGGGCCTGAACAAGGGGGTCCGCGGGTGCCCCCTCGAGGCCCTTGATGGGGGCGACATCGCCCTTGAAGCCGACGGCTATGAGCATCAGGTTGACGGCGTTGGAGAGGATGCCCAGGCCAATGACGATTCTCAGGGTGTTACCGTGGCGAATGGCCCAGACCGCGACGCCGAAGAGGAGACCTATGACGATAGCCATCAGGCTAACCAGAGCTTTCACCCCCCGCACTTCTCCTTAGGATGGTTAGAATGGAACCCACGACCACCAGGTAGATGCCGAAGTCGAAGCCGACTGCAGATGCTGCCTCCACGTGACCCAGGAGCGGGAGGTCCACGGTGAACAGGATGCTCGTGAGGACCGGCTTTCCGAAGGCCATGGGCATGAGGGCGAAGAAGACGGTGATGAATAGTCCGACGGCGGCGAGGGTGCGATAGTCTGTGTCGAATCTGGACTCCACGAAGTCCTTGCCGAAGACTAGGTAGAGCATGGCGAAGACGCTGGCCGTCATGGCCCCCGCCACGAAGCCGCCTCCGGGCTCGTTGTGCCCCGCCAGCAGCAGCGTTAGGGAGAAGAGAATGCCGATGTACAGGACCGCGTTGGCGATCACCCGGGCCACCACGCTAGTCACCGCCCCACCTCCTCAGGAGTGTGTAGACGGCCAGGGAAGCCAGCCCGATCACCGTTATCTCCCCCAGGGTGTCGAAGGCCCTGAAGTCAGTGACCACCACGTTCACCACGTTCCTGCCGCCCGTGAGCTCCACGGGTATTTCCAGAAAGTAGGTCGCCACGGATGGCAGGAGGAAGGCGGATAGGGACAGCGCAACCAGAGAGGTGACGCCCAGCACCATGCCCACCGCCAACAGGAAGTCTGCAGGGCCCCGGCGCCTCGAGGGCTGGATGGCTCGAAAGGGAATCTTGTACAGCACCATCAGGAAGATCACCAGGAGCACCATCTCCACGAGAATCTGGGTCATGGCCAGATCCGGGGCGTTGAGGAGCATGAAGGTCATGGCGAGGAGGAAGCCCATCCCGGAGAGGCTCAGGACGGCGTGAAGGGTGCGGCGGAGGGCGGCCGCCAGGCCCGCGAAGACGACCATCGCCAGCAGGACCGTTGCCAGCACGATGTCCCTGGCGCTGCTGACTTCAGGCATCTCGAAGGTCGGATAGGGGAGAGGCCAGAGCAATGTTAGCAGGACGAAGAGGACGAGGACTCCGGTGTACCTCCTCACGGACCCGTTCTGTATCAACCGGGCGGCCGCTCTGGAGATGCCGCGAGAAGCCCCAACCAGGCCCTCGTANNGCGGCCTCATATCTCCATAGAATCAAGAATCCCAAGAGGGCGGATGCACCCGTCATGAGGAGTGTATCGAGGGATAACGACAGGAGGCTTGGTGCGAAGACCACCTCCTCTCCCGCGAAGACCGACATGGAAACTAGGCCCGCAGCGAGGGCTGGATACACGCCAAGGAGAAGGGCCAGCACCGCTAGAGCCAGGGCAGGAACGGCCATGGTCAGCCTTTCCTCCCCACCCTCTGCAATGCCGCTGCCGAGGAAGATCCTCGAGAAGAAGTACAGGCTGTAGGCGAAGGTTAGGCCCCCTCCGAGGACAGCAAGAACGGGCACCCAGATGAGCCCGCTTTCAAGAGCAGCCTCGAAGTAAACCTCCTTGCTGAGGAACCCACCGAGAGGAGGAATTCCAGCCATGGAGAATGCTGCGAGGCCGCACGCGGTGGCCGTCAAGGGCATCTTTCTTCGCAGACCCCCGAGCTCCCGTATGTTCGTGACGCCCGTTGCCAGGGTGACCCCACCAGCCACGAGGAATAGCGCCGACTTCATCACGGCGTGGTTGAGCAGATGGAAGAGCCCAGCTTCCTGGCCAGTTAGGATGCCCATCCCGAAGGCGGAGACCAGCAGTCCCAGCTGGCTGATGGTGCTGTAGGCGAGGATCCTCTTGAGGTCCACGGACCTGATGGCCTGAAGACCACCCAAGATCATGGTCGCAATTCCCAGGGGGATGAAGATGATCTCCCATCCCTCTGACACCAAGGCGGGGAGGAAGCGAGCCAGAAGGTAGACGCCGGCCTTCACCATGGCCGCAGAGTGGAGGTAGGCGCTGACGGGGGTGGGGGCCACCATCGCATCTGGGAGCCAGATGTGGAAGGGAAACTGCGAGGACTTTGCAGCAACCGCCGCGGCGAAGAGGATGAGGGTCGGGACCAGAACTCCGCTCGTCCTCAGGGCATCACCGGACTGAAGCACGACATCCAAGGCGAAGGTGCCCGCAACGGACCTGATGAGCAGGAAAGAGATGAGGAGGGCGAGACCTCCCAACCCCGTTATCAGGAGGGCCTTCAGGGCTGCCGCGATGGCCCGGCTCTCCTCCCTCCGATAGCCGATCAGCAGGAAGGAGCTTAGCGTGGTGAGTTCCCAGAACAGGAAGAGCAGAATCAGATCTGCCGCAAGAACCAGCCCAAGCATGGACCCCATGAAGAGGGACATATAGGCGTAGAATCGAGGGGCGCCGGCCTCATGGGCCATGTAGCCGTGGGAGTAGACCAGAATGAGAGCGCCCACGCCGGTGACCAGCGTCGAGAAGAGAAAGGCGAGGGCGTCCAGCCGGAGGATGAAGGAGATGCCGGCAGAGGGAATCCAAGGAAATGTGGCTGAAGCGCCGCCCCCGGCCATCCAGACGAACAGCAGAATGATGAAGGACGCGCCTCCAGAGCCGATGGCGGTGAGGGAAGCGTTGCCGGAGCGGAGTCTCTCGAGGGGTCCCGACAAGAGCATGGAGATGAAGGGCAGCGCAAGTGCCAAAAGCAGCCAGGATCCCAGCTCCAACGTCATTCCCTAAGCTTCCCTGCTCGAGACCTCTGACCGCAATGAGAGGCCAACTTAAATAAATGCATCAACCCAGGTCGTGGCCAAGCCTTTTGAGTCGGGCAACCATACTCAGAAGGCCTTGCTGATCCTCACGCGCCATGACCTCGAGAGGCTTCTGGACATGCGCACCGTCATAGACGCGGTGGAGAGGGGACTGGTGGAACACGCCCGGGGCACCGTCACCATGCCCCCTCGGCAGGTCGTCCCCATCGGGGAGGATGGTACCACCCTTGTCATGTCTGCCTATCTGGCGGGAATCGGGTCCATGGCCGTGAAGGTTGTCTCCGATTACAGGGGGAACCGCGAGAGAGGCCTCCCATCCATAAGCGGGGCAGTACTACTGCTGGATCAGGAGAGTGGAGTCCCGGCATGTCTCATGGATGGCAGTTACATAACCGCCATGAGAACCGGCGCCACCTCCGCTCTCGCCGCTCGGTCCCTCTCGGTGGTAGACGCGGAGGTGGCGGGCATCCTTGGAACTGGTGCGCAGGCCCGCACCCAGATCCAAGGTCTCTGGACGGTTCGCGACCTGCGACAGGTCAAGGCGTACAGCCGGAATCAAGATAACGTTCGGCGGTTCTGCCAGGAGATGGCGGACCAGTTGGGGGTTGAGGCCATCGTGGCCGATGACCCTCAGGAGGTAGTTCGCCATAGCGACGTGGTGGTCACGGCCACCAACGCCAGGGAACCCGTCCTGAAGGGTGAATGGCTGGAGCCCGGCGTCCACGTGAACTCCATCGGTGGCGGCCCCGTGTTTGAACTCGATGCAGAGGTCTACCGAAGGTCGAGGGTGGTCGTCGACTGGATGGAGGGGGCCCTCGAGGAGGCGGTGGACATGCGGGACGCGATACAGAGGAATGCCTTCTCCGCAGATGACATTCACGCGGAGCTGGGGGAGTTGGTGGCGGGCATGAAGATGGGGAGGGTGAACAAGGACGAGATCACCCTTTTCCGCTCGGTGGGGATGGCCCTCGAGGACACCGTGACGGCCACTGTCGCATACAAGATGGCAAGGGAGGCCGGGCTCGGACACGAGGTCGACCTTTGAGCGACCTCCCTTCCGAGTGCGAACGCCTCGTCTAGTCGACCCGCGATTCAGTCTGTCGGCAGGTAAATTCCCATTAAGTCGTCGATGGTTTTGATGCGGCCAATCAGTGTCTCCGCGTCCATAATCCCGGCATCGGTGACGAGGGAGCGGGCCAGCCCTCCAGGGAGTCTCTCGAAGTAGAAGTTCAAGGCTTCCACCTCGCTGTTCAGCTCCCCCGGGTCCCTGGTCTCCTCCTCCCATCCAATCTCGTGGCCCTCCAGCTCCAGCTTGAGAACCTCCAAGAGGGGGTAGAAGGGAACCTCGAACTCCTTGCAGGCGAGGGCAAGGGGCAGAGTGCCTATCTTGTTAACGAGGTGACCATCCCGGAGGAGAGAATCGGTGCCTACCAACACCCCATCGCATTGAGGCACGAGACCAGGTGCGGCGGCATCAGCCACTACGACTGCATGGATTCCTACATCACGCAGCGCACGTGCTAGCGCCACTCCCTCTAGGAGAGGCCTCGATTCACAAGCGTACACCTTCAGCCCGCCAGATTCTTCGCTGCGAACTTTCAGGGCCTCAAAGACATCAGAGCTGTGACTGATTGTGAGCAGAACTTTGGACTCCCGCAAGATGGTCGCGGCCTGACGGGCGACCTCCTGCCGGGCTCTGGATAGCCGCTGCTTCAGCCTTCCCAGGTCATCCCACCTTCCAGAAGCGACGATCTGACTCCCCAAAAGCGAGACATTGGTAACGGCGGCCATACAAGGCTGGGCTTGTCGCAGGAGGGAGTGGAGTTGTAGGGCGGCGGCCTCCGCCTCTCGAAGCCCGTCTAGTGAGGCGTAAGCGTTCAACGCCCTTTGGGCGAGAGGCATGGCTCCGGATGTCGTGTCAGAGCCCACCTCCTCCACTACCCTTTTAGCCGCGTCGGGGAGCATCTCCCATGGTTCTCTCAAAGAATCGGTAGAAGCCCTTCAGGTTGGTTTCGATAATCCTCTCGACAGAGCGCCTGGGGAACCCTTCCACATCGACGTACCAGTCTTCGTATATGGCCTTTACAGCGCCACCGAGATCCCCCTCTGGCATGGTCTCGGCAGCCCGGCGACTCCACCGATCGTACTCCGCCCGCTGCTCCCTCAGGGCCCTCTGGGCATCCTCCCTGGGCCCGAAGTGGGTGAACAGCACGGCCCTTGGATTCAACTTGGCCATCGCGTCCATGGCCTCCAGGGCCTGGGGAAGGTCGAACTCTGGAAATGGGGTGGTCGGTATCAGCCTTCGGTCATCCGGGAAGTATATTCCAGCCGAATCCCCGGTGAAGATGCAGCGGCTGGACCTGTCGAGGATAGAGAGATGATGACGCGCGTGGCCGGGAGTGTAGATGAACTCCAGCTCGCGGCCACCCAAATCCAGCACCTCTCCGCCTGAGAGGGCGACCATTCTGTCCTCCGGGATGGGCTTCAGCGTCCCGTAAGCCTCGAAGGCCTCCCCCACGGCAATGGCCGCACTTTCCAAGAGGCGCCCGGGGCTCGCGAGGTGTTGGAATCCGCGCTCGTGGACGTACACCTTCGCGTTCGTTAGATGATCCATGAGGAACCCAGCGCCCCCCGCATGATCCAGGTGGATGTGGGTTACGACGATATTCTCCACTGAGGCGGGTTCCACCCTCAGGCGCTTCAGCGCTGCCAGGACGTTCCCGTAGTCGTTCGAGGTCCCGGTTTCTATGATGGTTCTCCGCTCATCATCGATGAGGTAGACCCCGCCAAACTTCGCATCGTCAAACGTCCTGACGTCGATGAGATGGGTGCCGTCGGCCACGTCGACTGGCACTACGGGAACTCCCTCGGCTTCCACGTGCGAAGTAGCTCCCCCTTCGCCTTAAGCTTTAGCCTAGGCGTACCGGTCCTCTTGAAGAATGTTTAAGAGGTTTCTGCCGTC
>JABAOH010008009.1_pt2 | contig 16235 bp, 14 predicted proteins | sample 7062181 | NCBI WGS metagenome assembly JABAOH01 (sample SAMN14538630, study PRJNA623070) | marine sediment metagenome | biome: marine biome [ENVO:00000428]; feature: marine pelagic biome [ENVO:01000023]; material: deep marine sediment [ENVO:00002113]; isolation source: pool of 5 deep marine...
GGCTGGGATGAGGAATTCCCGGCTGATTCGGTGCACGAGTTTGTTGTGTTGGGTGAAGATCAGAATTTTCTCGTCGATGCTGTCGGTGAGCAAGGCTCGGAGGGCACGGAGTTTGGACGCGGTGTTCAGGGCGATGTCTAATGCCTTGTTTCTCGCGAGCAACGCGCGTCTCGCCTCGGGGTCCGTGCCTGTTCGCATGATGAATCGTTGGAAATCTCGCGCGGTGTGCAACCTCACTCGACGTCGTCTGAGATAGTTGGTGAACACGGTGTAGTTCGCGTCGTATTCCCTTTGTTCCTGAGGCGTCAGATTCACGAGTTTCTTTTCGAGCACGTAGTGGGACAGGTGGGTTCCGGCGAGATCATCGGTTTCCAGTTCGTAGACTACGTTGCCGATCAGCCGGGGCAGCAGTTTGTGCCCCTCGTCTTCGCGGATGTACGTTGCCGTCAACCCCATGCGGAAGGGCGCTGCAAAAAGCTCGGCAATCTGACTGTAGCTGGGAGCGGGAAGGTGGTGGACTTCGTCGAACACGACGAGCATGAACTTGTTGCCCAACTCTTCGGCGCGGATGTACGCGGAATCGTACGTGGACACGGTGATCGCTTGAAGGCTGTTCTCTCCCCCTCCGTAGGCTCCCACGTCCACGTCGAACTCTTTCGCGAGATTAGTTCTCCACTGTTCCATCAAGTCTATGGTGGGAACGACCACGATGGCCGGAGCGTTGACGGTGGAGATCGCTGCCATGGCAACAATTGTCTTTCCAGCGCCGGTTGGCAACACGATGACGCCTCGTCGTCCCGCACGCTGCCACGCTCGCACCGCCTCTTCTTGATAGCCGCGGAGCTTGGTCTTGCTTGCGAGTTCCGGACACGGGGGCAGGTCCAACACGTCGTCTTTGAAGTCCAACTGGCTCCGACGCAGAAACTGCAGGATATCGGGATAATACATCGCCAGTGCGCGGAAGGCACCCACTCGGGAGTCCCAGCTGCCATATGGAACCTTTACGTCACCCCCAACCAGAATCGTTCCCTTATGATACCGCAGCAGAACCAAACGCCTTCTCCTTTTTCCTATAGATTGGAAAAGACTGCTTATAACGTTTGGAACTGTGCAGCGCGCGCATTAATTCTCACACTGAAATCGTAAATGGATGGATTTCAAATCAAAGAGAACAAGATTACGACATAACGTTGAACTTGAATTTTTTCTTCTTTTCTCCTTGGACCCAGACTGTTTCGTCATGGCTGTACCAGCATGTAGCCGAAACAGAATATCTGCCTAGGTCTTTTTCGGTTAATATTCCAAAGTTGGCTGATAAATCCGCTGTTTCTTCTGTTTCGATCAGTAATGGCTCTGATTCAACGATGGTTGATGAGCGGTCATCTCTAGTTACGTTAAATACCGCCTTGACCCATACGGTTTGGTTTCCAAGGTTCTTCACCGTGGCATACAGTGTCTGATGTTCGTTTTCGTCTCTGGAGATGTCGTAGTGATTATGCTTTGGCCACGCTTTACGCCTGATCAGGTCTGCAAATGCTGTAGGAGGCATCCACGGTTTCATGAGTGGATACCTGTCACGCTGGTCCCTCCACTCAGCCGGCACATCTGGACCCATCCATTCAGTCAGCATAAATGGGCTGTCGCCTATCCCATCGCTGCCACTTTCATCTTGATCAGGACCACTATACATATCCATGCCTGTATAGTCACTCCAGTAATTGCCTCCAGAGGGGTAGCCGTGCTCCCAAACGTTCAGTGAACCGATCATTACTTGTCTGTACGTGTTATCTATGAAGTTGTTGTGGTAGATGACGTTGTTGCCTCTCATTGTGAGTAAACCTATAATCATTCCGAGGTCGTTGGAGCTTACAGTGTTTCCTGCTATGACGTTGTCAGGAGATTCTATGTTAATCCCTGCTGGTCCATAGGCGCCAACGTCCCGCAGCCATGCATCGTGAGGTATCATTTGATGGCTCCAATATGTGCAGTTGGTTATCGTATTGCCAATGATAGCCACGTTGGATGAGGGCATTTTTAGGTAGATACCTGCGATATTGTTGGATATGTGGTTGCTGGAAACGGTGTGGCCCTTGCCAGAATATAGGCAGACTGCAGTCCCACAGGCGATTATTGTGTTATTATATACTGTGGTATTTGCTGAATGATGTATTGGACCCGGGAACAGTTCAGAACTGCTTGTTGTGATTATGCCACATGCTGCGCTTGAAATTCTGTTGCTGGAGATAACCGTGTCATTTGAGGAAACCAGTAATATGCCTTGCCTATTCTTACTCAGGTCCAAATATCTGATTGTGATATCAGTTGAGTTTACTATGGCTACGTACCCCGCGTTCTTGGGCACTTGTTCATTGTGTTCGTTGACCCAGTAGATTATGGGTTTGCCTTCCACAGTGTTGGATGCATCTATATCTTGAACGTAGTGTGACAAACTTCTGGCGTGGTGATCGACCCCGAAGTTAAGCAAGTTGCCCGTCATAGCATTGTTTCGAAGAGTGTTGTTGCCACTGTAGGAACCTAGAAAGATGCCCTCGTCGCCGTTGATCATGATGTTTCCGGCTATCGTGTTGGATGTAGAAGCATACAGAGTCAGAGCTCCTGAGGTTCCTCCATAAGTCTGCTTTAATTCCCCAAAGTGGAGCCTAACTTGCGAGGGTACGTTGATGCGAGTGTTGTTCTCGAAGGTGTTGTTGGTGATTTTGCTGAGGCTGCAGCCTACAAGCCACAGGCCCACTCCATTATGTGAAACAGTGTTGCCGATGAATGAGTGGCGTGTGTTTTGTTCTTCGAGGGATGTTCGGGCCCATATGCCGATTACATTTTCCACCGTTGTGCAGTTTAGTATAGTGTTGTTGCTGCCTCCTTCTAGCAGTATCCCTTGCCCGTTACAGGTGATTGTTAGATCTTTCACCGTGACATTTGCGCAGTTGATTAATGCCAAGAACCCGATTTCGGGGTGAGTGTCAGAGTTGAGTACTATATTGCTTTGATCTTCAAGATAATAGACCGGCATTCCGTTTATGGTGTTAGACGCGTCTATGTAGTTGGGATGTGCCAAATATTGCCCAAATCCGAAGTTGTACAGGTTGTCAACCATCCTGTTGCCTGCAAGCCTGTTGTTAGTGGATGACAAGTGTATGCCGATTCCCCCGTTCTCCACCAGGTTATCTGAGATTGTGGCATCGGCGCCACCCCCAACAAGAATTCCCACATCGTTGCTTCTCAACGTGTTTCCGATTATTTTGTTGCCGCGGCTGGATCTAACGGAAATCCCAATGCTAGCGTTTGTGATGAAGTTCTCTGCAATTGTGGTATTACCCAATAGAATAGAAGGCTGAGGGAAAGCCTCAACCCAGATTCCTCCGTTCGCCAGCGTGTTTTTCCGGACGGTGGCGTTCACTGTATTATACATATGAAAATCTGTTTCTACCACGTTGTCGACAACCACAACATTTCTGAAAAGGCGACGTTCAAGAGGGCTACGTCCTACCCGTAAATGACCATCCCGGATCATGAAACCTCGAACGGTAACATTATCCGTCTCAACCGAGACACCGCCACCGATCTCAGCTTCCGTGCTCTCTCCAATAAGCGAAACAGTCTTGTTTACAGCAATGTCTTCACGGTACGTTCCGTTATGAACAAATATGGTGTCTCCATCGGACACTTGCATGCTATTGAGGGCCTCTTGTATTGTGTGGAAGTCTGCTGGGGCGTCGTCATCCACAGTCCAAGTTGTAGGCTCTGCCTTCACTGGTTGAATGGTAAATGCCAACGTCAGCATGCTTACTATCAGCAGTGTCAGCATCACTCCAGAAACTGCTTTCCTCAGCAATTTACGTTCTCCCATGATATACGTTGTAATAGTGAATACAATCAGCATTTATGACTTGTGAAACAATCTTCTGGTTTGGAATTCCTAGACTGCGTGCGCATGGTATACGCGGCATGTACGAGGCTTTGTCGCGTATCCGTGCAAACAGAAAAAAAGGGAAGTAGGCCTGCTTAGAGATTGACTATGTGGTGAAAAGTTGTCCGTTGTTGAGGGTGTCTAGGATGTCCTTGATGTTTTCCCATTGTTCCGTCGCGCGCAAAGAACCCCACACGGTGATGGACTTGAACCCGGTTGGAGTATGAATCCCGCCCGATTTATTCTTCCCTATCTGGATCGATATCCAATACTGTACCTAGAGATACTCGTAGCAATCTCGCGCCGGTATGCTGGCTTCTGGTCAACCGGGACAACACGACGCTGAACCACCGCCAGCACGATGGATTACTACCGGTCACCTAGTGCAAATACGGTCTGTACACCCCTGCTACGCGTAGCAGCCACATGTAGCAGTTTGTAGCAACAAGCGTAGCCGCTTTTTTCCATAGTTTCTTGATGTTTTTGTCGCGGGCTATAGGGTCTGCTACAAAATGTAGCAAGCTGCTACGCGCTGCTACGCGGATTCTCCGTGGATTGCAGTTCCCCGCTACAGTGCTACACGTTTGCTACAGCGTGCTACACGACAATTTCTGCGTGTCCCATCAACTAGAAGCTGGGGAGGATGTTCGTCCAGAATTGGCTACACTTGTCGAAAGAGCAGGACCTCGCGAACCGAATCAAGACAAAACTGCACAAGCTGCGGAGGGGGACCCGACCGCACCACATCCACTTCAATTCCAAACGTTGTGACCAGCAGCAGTCCTGATCTCTCAGTCCATTCTGATCCTTTCAGTGCAGTGCTTTTCCTGAATATAATCATCGAACTTCACGTCAACAACTCTGACAAAGTGACCTTGCATGAACAAATGCCTAGCAAGATGGCTCCCAACGAAACCGCCTCCGCCAGTCGCTAATATGTGTTTCTCAGCGAGTCTCAGTTACTCATCCAGATAGTTTGTCAACAGCAGTTTGTCGACTGCACTCGATGAATTGCTTTCAGCCAACAAGCCAGCCTTACCATCGAGTATCTTTACGGGAACAGCCTGGGCCACTTCTAGGGACTCGTCAATGATAATCGTCAGTTTTTCATCTCTATACAATATTGACCAGTCGTGCCATTGATATGGGTCCAATTCGGTGTGCAATTCGAGTAGTGCTGACCTGGCACCACGGATCTCCGTCAACACAACAATACCATTCTTGTCCAGGTAGAGGTCAAAAAAGCGCGTATAATTCTGGTAGCTGAATATCAGTCTGTAGGTATCCCAAGGTTCGATTCCAAAATTAACCGCTTTTGCTCGAATCTTAAACGCAAATGAACTTACTGAGTTGTCTGTTGGAGCGAAGGTGTAGCCTCCGATTAGAGTTGACCCCGTTTTGTTCAAGGCTTGTGACCAGGCTTCATAGTTGCTGACTAGACAGCGTCCGGTGGAATTGTAATCCACGATTTTGTTGATTTCATCTTGATACATTATTTCGTGGAGTGTAAAATATTGGAATACTTTTATTGGAATTGAGTCTTGAAGCATGAGGCGCCCGTAGTTTGGGAAGCTTGAACGGTATAGCTTTGTTACGTTCATTATCCTGTCTGGAAATCCCTGCCTTGGTTCAAGTATGTATTTGATCTTGTTTTGCTCCAGCTTTTCCAGATAATCACTTTCACTCATGATGTCTTTGAGTGTTAGGTAGCCCTCGTGACCGGTCAACTCTATCGACGTTCGGTTCGTATAAAATGGAATGTAGTGACCGAAAATTGAAATCATTGCATAGTTATTGTCTAGCTGGTTAAGATAACTGACTACCTCCTCGATGTTGTATGCGACTCCCCCATCCTGTATCTGATAGTAGTTCGCAGGAAAATAGCCATTCTGATTGGCATACCCGACAATCGGTGGTAGAAGCAGTGCTGTCAGCAATACTTGTGAAGCCAACAGAACAGAGGTGCCTTGTCTACGGTGTGTTCGAGCCGTACTGCACATTTGTTTCAAAGACTTCTGCAATACTACAGAAAGAAATAAGACTGCAGCGCCGATCAACAAAGAGATCACACCAATGTCTTTGAATATATCGAATCGCCAGAACAAGGCCTCTAAATAGTCGCCCTGAAAGAAGACAAGGACGAGCACAGAAATCAAAACACTGTTAATGGATATGAAGAAATCTCGCACCCTTTTTTCGCGTTTTTTGAGCAATTGTTCGAAACCCATGGTGACAATAATGGAAGCCAAAGGCGCGAAATAATACAACCGCCTGAAATCATCACCACTCGACGCTGACAACGTTATAGCCGCCCACACAAGTGTCACAAACAAAAAAGTAGCGCCCAAGAAGGAATTACCGAGGTCGGGACGATGCTTGACAATCACAACGAATCCCAGAATGAAGAACACCAGATATATGGATATCAAACCGCTTGAGGTCAGCAAGTGGTATGCACTAAACATACTGAAAACCTTGGTCCATCCGTGCCCCACATTTGCAGGCGCTACAAAAGCAGCAAATAGACCATACGCAGGACCCGTTGTGTATGTGAACGAGCCGAGGTCTAAAAAGTTCTTCAGGGTGAAAAAGAGTATGAGAAACATACTGGGGATCAATGCACCGAATCTAGATATCTTGTTTGATACCGATGCTAGGTCGGCATTTTGTGGCCTTTTTGGGATTTTCAGTATCCCTTCGGAGATCAACGTGATTGCGATGGAAAACCCCAGAACCAAAGCTTGTCTTCCCACAGCCACAATGATGTTTCCGCCTAGAATATCGGTAAGGAATAGAAGATTGAATATTGACGTGAAGACCAATACATAAGCGATTCTAGAGAATTTGCTAGACTTATCGAACGTTTCAGCCACGAGAATTGCCACGAACAGAGAGGCCGTGAAGAAGCCCAATTCCTTCGAGAGCATCAGGTTAAACAAGGAGGCGCCCAGGAATAGGTAGTTGCTATGATTTGCCTTCTTCAAGGCCTTGTAGCACAGAAGCATGCTGGATGTGGAATAGAGAACAAACGGGATCTCTAGGTAAAGGCTCTTCTCAGCCAAGATTTTCCAGGTTACTGGAAAGGTGGCTAGGATGCAAATTGGGAGAATGGGGTTGATGACAGCTTTTGATTGTTTTGCGAATTGGTAAACGGCGATTGCGGTCATCGCAAAATAAACGAACGGAAGTAATCTTAGGTCATCGAGTGCATTGAAATAGTAGAAATATGAATACGTTATTTGCACTGAGAAACCATTCAAGAAAGAATACCTGCTTAGACGATATATATTGAAGAGATCGCCGGTGAGAGCTAGGGATTTGGCACTTGGAAGGTAGTCGCTTACCGTATCCCATTCGAGTAGAATCGGATGATAGATTGAAACAAGAAGAACTAGAGCAAGGAGTATAAGAAGATGACAAAATTCGATTCTCGACAAAGCCTTGCGACACTGTGTAGCAAAAACATCGAGAAGGTTTCCGAGACGCTTGGCCGACAGTATCAACCAAGAAAAAATGACTGTCAAGGAAAAGACACTGAAAACTAAGTAATACGGTCTGAAATCAAGCTCGACCAGACTAAGCAGAAGAGTGGGTGCAGTCAACGCAAAGCTCCATAGGATGAATCCAAGAAGTAGTTTATCGAAGAAATCAGCGGCCAACGCACTCTTCTTGAATCTTTCGAGTATATCGATTAACAGCGGTCCAGGTAGGACTAGCGTAACTAGGCCTAGAAACAACTCAAGTAGATATGAGACCATTGGCAGAGTTCCCTCAACCAAATACCTAACGCTTGTGAGCTTTCGTTGCTAGTAGGTAAAGACCAAACAGTGGCAGAGCAAGAACGACACATGACTTGAATATTCGAATGTGAATGTGCCTCGTCCATGAGCCAACGCTTTCAATTTTCATGTCCTTGAAGAAACCAAGCAAACCTTTCTCCGTAAAATTGTTTGGAATATAGCCAAGCTTCGAAAGTCCTAGCCTCCACAGAGTCCTTCCAAACACCGCCTTTAGACGGGTAGGCATATAGTTGCCAAAGGGGATCTTAGAGTGGATTTCCAAGGGAAATACTTTGTTCGGCGCCAGAACGAACAAGAACCCCCCTATTCTGATCACTCTGGTCAGTTCCTTGGTTGCTTTAGCCACCTCTGACATGTTTTCGTCTTCAGTCTTCCATCGTCGATCTTCTCCGACATGTTCCAACACCTCTACGCATGTAACGCCATCGAACACGTTTCTTCGAAATGGTAAATATCTTGCATCGGCAACTAGTCCGAAGGAGTTGTCAATGGCCTTTGCTTCTTTAAGTCGCTGGGTTGTCATCTCAACATTTACCTTTCCATAATCACAGAAAACAACGCAAGCTTGACTTTCAGCCATATAAACTGAGAATCCTCCGGTCCCGCAACCAACGTCCGCCACAAGCAAATTCTCCAATGAACTCTGTAATAGAGCAGAGAACACTCCACAACGGTCTTCCCAATAATCACTTTTCAATCATATCAAACCAAAAAATCCTAGGTCTTCTGTTTGCTTATTATGTAATAACTCAATCCCAAGTTTCCCAGATAACGCTCTTTTATTTTGAGCAGGGCAAACAGCACGCGGCTTGTTGTCGCCCATGTTGTCAGAAAAACTAGAACGTATACAAAAACATTCCAGAGAAACGCGGTCTTTGACTTGGATAGCCACGGAAGAAGCTCGTATCCATACAACTTATCGTAGTTAAGTGGAAGACTAACTATTTGCGTCTTCGAAAAATGCTCGTGAGACTTGTCTTCCTTCCAGACAATCATTGAATTCATATGATAGCGGTTCGCTTCCACAATCTTCAAAGTTCCCTTCTTTTTCAGAACTCTGCAGCTTTCCTCGACAACTGTTTTCAAGTTGTTTCTCGGTATGTGATGAAGTAAGTCCTTAACGAGTACGAAATCGAACGAAGGTGTTTTGAAAGGCAGATATCTGGCGTCAGCCAGAATGAAGTGAACTCGACGCTGAGGCAAGCGTGTTGGTTTCCTGACGTCGACACCGACTGCAGTATCAGTAAGTCCTGAAAGGCGGGACCATTCATTCGCCCGACCGCAGCCGACGTCTAGAGCATATTGCTTGTTGCCAATTCTAACTTCTCGGCAAATGGCTTCAAATGTCAAAAGATCATTAATCTCGGTATATCTACGCGATTGGATAAATCTAAAATGATGCTCTCTAGGTTCCATCAAGAATCACAAAGATTGCTTTGTACCAAGTGACTTCGCAAAATTGTTACTTTCTCGCGCGCGCGGAGTATTATCTTAAATGCCCCTCACTTTCCATCACTGAAGCATATTTCGTGCGTCTGGCATGGATAACATAAAAATAGAAGAATCTCTTCAAGAGGACAGATTAGTCCTCGTGTTCTCCAGAGATTCGAACAACTGTGTAACCTTTCTTGAGATTGTCTCTATGTTATACTTTTGGCTAACGTATTGCCTGCCGCATTCACCGTAGTGCCGCCGTAGGCTATGATTCTGCGTTAGCTTGACAATAGCTTCTGCAATATCCTTCGGTCGAGGCTCAACAACTATTCCGCAGCTAGCATTTCTCACCAACTCCGCAGTGTCTCCAACATTTGATGCAATAATCGCTAGCCCGGCAGCCATATACTCAACTAACTTAATCGTGAATGCATACATCATAAGCTTTGTTTTCGGATATACGGCGAGCCCGACTCTAGACTGACCCAGGTACTTCAATACTTCATTGTGATCTTGTCTTCCGAAGAAGTGCACATGCTTGGCAAGATCAGACTCAAGTATGATCTCTTCAAGCCGTTTATAGTATCGTTCTTGAATTGGTCCAACAACGAGCAAATTGAAGTTGGATACTTTCGAAACCAACTGTTCGGCAGCTTCTAGCACGTAGTGCAAGCCAGACCAATCATCAACTACTCCTATGTAGATTAAGTCATACAGCTTCGTTAAATTACTATTATTATCGGAGTACTTTGTGATGTCCACCGCGTTGGGCAGAAACACTACAGCTCTGTTTGCCCCTCTAATTTTAGTAGAGGATTTGTGAAGCGAAGGTCCTGCAGACGTAACAACATCGGCTTTTAAAATGCATGTTTCTTCAATTTCCATAATGGTCCTTTTCATGAATGGGTTGTCAAAGAAAAGATAATGTCTATCAGCGTCATCATATACAAAAGGCACACTTACGTGAGACAGCAGTACACAATATCCAGCAACTGGGCCCATACCCCAAACAACTCGGATATCAAATCGCTTGATTAGTTCTTTTATCAAGAAAGGAGCAATTGTGAGAGACAAGATCAGTCCTCCTTTCACACTTGGAACGTCAATAGTAAAGACATTGTCTCTGCAGCGAGCTCTGCGAGATATAACTCCGACTAATGAAGTCAAAAACTCGATGAAGCTCCTAATGAGTCGGGTTAGGCCAGTCTTCTCATGGGACAAGTACTTTTTTCTTATGTTTAGAAGGATGATATTGAACTTGTCAGAGACGTAGGGCAGGAAATAATGAATCCGATGATAGGTAGGATGTTCAAGATCTGTGGTAACGATTAGCACACTTTGCTTGGCGGTTCTTGGAGACATAACTCACAACTGACTATTGCCGACGGGATCGCGCGTGTATGGTTTGCTCCAGATGAGCAAAATTCCACCTAAGTGCCTTGAAGCAAGCGCGTATGTTTTCCATGAGAAAAGATATGGTATCAGGATGGCTACGTTGTACTGACTTGTACTGACCCAGAAACTCAGAGGCAAGCCAAAGAGGTGTAAGCATCAAAGAGGACAAGACAAAAGCCATCGGGAAATTCTTGATGACAAAACGCAGACGATTTCTAAGCATGTAGTATATCTGTCTTTCACTAATCTTCCCTATAGACCCGCTTCCATAATGGGAGAATTCAGCTTCAGGCACATAAACAACCTTAAACCCTTGTTTCTTGGCCCGACAGCAGAAATCTGCATCTTCAAAGTAAATCTCGTATATCTCATCGCATAGACCAACAGCTTCAACAAGCTTACGACTTGCTGCTATCACAGGCACGTAGTCAACTTCACAACTCGTGTCAAATCTAGGTCCATTGAATTCTCCACGTCCTATCGGCGGAAAGCTACCAACTAATCTATTGATTCTCGCTCCCGCGGAATCAATGCGGTTTGATCCATAGACGTACCTTTTCCCGCAGGCAACAACCGCATAGTTGCACTGACAGACAGCGGAAACAAGATTGAGAAGCCAGTCTTCATCAACCACATCATCGTTGTTGAGATCAAAGACTATTACCTCTCCCTTTGCATGTCTAATGCCTACATTTATAGCAGTTCCAATACCTACGTGTCCCAGCTGAACCAACTTAACATCAGGAAACTCCAGCCTCACCATATCTGGAGAACCATCCGAAGAACCTGCATCCACAACAATGATCTCAAAACGCTCGTACACAGATTTCTCTAAAGACGTTAAGCACTCACGCAAGAAACTCTTACCATTATAGTTTGAAATTATCACAGACGCAAAGGGCATGCTAGCCAGATCTATGTCGAAAGGATTTCTTTGCTTAGGCTGCAAACCGCTCACCAGACAGGCTCACCCGACAAAGCTCTTCAGCAGCCCTTTCCCAACTAAACCTTTCAACCATACGCTCTCGCGAGGCATACCCCAGGTCCACTGCAAGCTTCGAATCAGACAGCAAAAGCTCAAGTCTGTTAGAAAGCTGTCTAAAATCGTGAGGATCAACAAGAAAGCCGGTTTCACCATCAACAATTGTTTCACAAGGTCCACCGGATTTGCACGCAATAACAGATGTGCCACAAGACATCGCTTCCAGAGGAACAAGACCGAACGGCTCTTCCAAAGAAGGATATACAACTGTGGTAGCTTCAGAATATAGCCGAATCAACTCCTCTTCAGACACGTATCTTCTGAATTCCGTCAGATGAGAAATGCCCAAGGTATCAGCGAGGTTGCTCAGATTGCGGTATTCTGGGCCATCACCGGCTACTACTAATCGAAAGTCTCGTCGATGAAAAGACACAACTTTCGCGGCATGCAACACCATGTCAAGTCTCTTGCTTTTCTGCAATGGTCCAACGCACAGCAGTATTTTCGGCTCCGCCTTCTTCATGGTCACTCGTCGAAACCGCTTCGTGTCCACCCCAGGATAGACTACATCCGCCTTTCGCCCATAGGTTCTCCATATCATATTTGCCGTAAAATGACTGTTGCAGGCTAACGCATTGACCCGATCAACTTGCCGTTTGTCGTAAGAAGCCATCAATACCTTAAACGCTTTGATAAAGGCGCGCTGTCTTGGGGGAAGATTACCAATGCTATGGCTCCTGAAAATGTAAGCAGACGGCTCATGGCAATACCACACCTTGGCAATCTTTGGAAGATCGGGAATGAGATACTGAGCAGGAAAAACGTTAGCTATTATGCAATCAGGTCGGAGTTCCCGAATCTTTTTCCTGATTTTCTTTCGGATTAAAGGCAGGCGGAGCCAAAAACGCAAGCTTCTAGCCGGAGGCTCATCGAGCGAAACTAGTGAATTCTCAACATCTCGATACTCGGAGAGTACATGATGGCTACTGTTTAAGCAGATCCCATAGGGGGCGTGGCCAAGGTGTTTCAAATGTCTGCAAATTTCCAGTATAAACCGTGTTGAACCATCCAGATAGTCGAAGTGTGTATGTATGAAGACCAGTCTCATGATCCATCGAGGTCTGAGAAATGTGATTGCGAGTGATTAGTATTCCATCGATCAACCTGGATCAAAGCTCTCACGTAGCGAAGAATTGTCGTGATGATCTTTAGGTTGCTCTTGCCTCTTCGCGAGGTGTAGTCTAGAACCATTGGAAGTTCAACAACTCGAGCTGAGAGATTTAGGTTCTTCACGAGTAGTTCGAGAGCCACCTCGAATCCATTTGACTGGATAAGATGGTCGTTGTAAGATGACAGAAGCTTTCGCAGCACGTTTGCCCTGTAACATCTATAGCCTGAAGTGCAATCTTTCACATGAGATCCCGTGCGAATGCGGATAAGGAGGTTGATTCCATGACTCAGCAACGTCCTGTACAGTGGTACACCGATTTGACCCCCCTCTGTCACATACCTCGAAGAAATAACTAGATCGGCATGGCTTCGACATGCCTCAATCATCTTTGGGATACGAAGGGGGTCATGAGTGTTGTCTGCGTCCATAGTAACTATGAAAGCATCATCTGAAGTTCGCATGAGTGCTACGGCCAGCCCGGTTCTGAGAGAGCATGCTAGTCCGCCGTGGTTCTCATGCTCAAGTATTTCAAGTGGGTATTTCTCAGACAAACACCGCAGAGCAATGGCGGTACGGTCTGTGGAGCTGTCGTTGACGGCAATAATGCGATAGTGGAAATTGCGCCTCAAAGCACGATCGATTGCGGGGATTAAAGACTCTAGATTCCCCTCTTCGTTGAAACACGGTAAAACTATCACGCATTCAGGTCGATTACTGGATAGCTGGTGAGAAGACTCAAAAATTGTCTTAAGCATCAATTAAGAGATCCGTCCGATCATTCGTCTGCGAACTCAAATCCACCAATATCTTCTTTGGGCGTTCAGCTGTAACTGTTCCTGATCTCTTCGTCTTGCTCCACCGTGACGGCCTCCGCAACACAATCTGGAGCAGCGCGTACAAGGCGATGAAGCTTTGAAAGCCCCAGTAGGCGTAGATGAACGGCAGCCAGAGCAGATTCGCTAGCCGCAACGGCTTGGTCACGCACACCAACGCCATCCCGGCGACCGCCAAGATGACGAGCGTCAGCAACGACGTGACCCGGGTGATGACCGTCAAGATCAAGCTGGACGGCAGCATGAACGACCACGCCGCCATGAAGTAACTCACGATACACATCACGATCAGGTACGTGCCGAACAGCGTCATCTCCGCGTCGAACCGGCGCCAACTCAACCGTTTCATCAACCGGCCGAACCGTAAGCCCATCTCGATGTTGCCCCGATACCACCGACTCCGCTGCTTGACCAGCCCGGCCAGCGTGAAGGGACTTTCTTCCCACGTTCGCACGTCGGATGCGTACTTGATGGCATAATCCTTCTCGGTCAATCGCAGCGACAACTCCACGTCTTCCGACAGATTAGATTCGTTCCACCCGCCCACGGCCTCCAGCGCCGCGCGGCGGATGAACTGACACGTGCCCGCTAGCCCCACAAACAGGTGAAGCCGGTCTTTCCCCTGCATGTACACTTCGTACTGCACCGCGCCTTCATAGTGGAGAAACCGCGTCAACATGTTCTCCTTCGCGTTGATGGAGCAGATGCGGCCCTGCACCGCGGCCACCTGAGAGTCGGCAAAATACTTCACCACGGCCACGAGCGCGTCGGGCTCGGGCACGCTGTCCGCGTCAAACGTGGCAATGATTTGCCCACGGGCATGGCGCACTCCAAAATTTAGGGCGGCGGCTTTAGTGGTCGACACTGGTCGATGGAACACCCGGATGTAGGGATACCGAGATGCATATTGGTTACAGAGTTCCGCCGTTCCATCGTCGGACTCGTCATCCACGACGATGATCTCCTTTTTCGCCGACGGATACTGCAGTTGCACCAACGCCTGTAACAAGCGGCCAATGACTTTCTCCTCGTTCTTCACAGGCACAATAATTGATATCATCGGGGTCTTTTCAAGTCGCGACCCAACATTCCTCTTCGTTCCCTGCGGACGACGCAGCAGATGTCGGATGCCCACGAGCACAACGGGAACACTGTAGAGTGTCCACGCGTTGAACACGAGAAGCAACGCTGCGAAGAACAAGAACACGAAATTCAGTTACCTAAACCTCTGCCCTTCACATCCCGCGCGCACGACCGCAGGTTCCGTTGCATCATCGCCAAATACCGAACAAAATCAGGTTCGGCAAACCACAGACCTGCCGAGGCATGCCCCCACCTCTGAGCAATCGCACTCAATCTCCGGGCAAGCGGACGACCCACCATCCACATCCACCGCGCAACCTCACCTTCCATGGCACTCTGCAACTTCACTACCACATCCAACAACGCCCTCGCGAGAACACGGCTGCGCACGGTCTCCACCACTCGAATCGCCAGCTCCATCAGCCCCCGCTCCACCTGACTCAGAAACCGAAACCACACACCTCGACGACGCGCTCGCACCCTCAACCAACTCAAAGCTTCTCGAGTAAGAGGATGCGCCGACACCAAAAACTCCTCACTCAAACTTGAAGAACTAACGCTCATCGAGTTCACCNNCGCCTCCTCACCGGTCTCTCTTTACCCCTACAATTGAACAAATATTTAAATTTCCAGAGACATCTGCTGAAACATGTCTACGCGTGCGCAAAGACGTCGGCCTCAACAACATCTCAAATCAACATCTTAGATCCAGTTCAAGACTGGAAACTTCAATATCGAGTCCTTACAATATAACACTTACTCGATCACGCGCACGGTCTACTCAGCGTGAGCTGAACTTGTAGCATTTGCGCATCCTTTAACATACTGCTCATTTGCAATCCCCAGCGCCGGTTGCACGCATCTCGCACAGCAGGAAACCTAGCATCCAAACGACACATTTCCCTGAGACCTTCTCAACCACTTATTTATACGGCAGAAACATTATCTACCTAAACCAGCAACCCTAGAACCACACAGAGGCTACACATGCTTTGACCAACAACTCGCAACACGACGCAACCCTCGCTCAAACCATCATCCAACTCGTCCAAAACCAAAGACCCCAAACCGTGAGACAACTCATCACGCTCGTCAAAAAGCACACGTCAGCCTCAGAACCCGAGATCCTGGAACAAGTTCTCCGACTGCAAGCTGACGGACAGATCACGCTAACCGAACCAGTCAGGCCAGTTCCACAAGCACTAGGCACGTTCGTAAAAACGGCATACTGGTACTGGCTCACGCTTGTTCTCGCCACAGCGACCACCGTCGTGGTCTACACGATTCCAGAAGCGACCTATCCCCTCGTCTACATTCGATACGTCCTCGGCATAGTCTTCGTCATCTGGCTGCCCGGCTACAGCCTCATCAAAGCCCTGTTTCCAACGGAACCCCCCGTCAAAACCTCCTCGAAAAACCTCGACGCCATAGAACGCATAGCCCTAAGCGTCGGCATGAGCCTAGCACTAGTTCCCATAACCGGCCTAATCCTTAACTACACTCCCTATGGTATTCGCCTAACCCCAATCGTCCTAAGCCTGCTCATCCTAACCGTAACGTTCGCGACCGCTGGAATTATGAGAGAGTATAAATCCCAGCTAGTGAAAAA
>JABAOH010146283.1_pt1 | contig 16231 bp, 18 predicted proteins | sample 7062181 | NCBI WGS metagenome assembly JABAOH01 (sample SAMN14538630, study PRJNA623070) | marine sediment metagenome | biome: marine biome [ENVO:00000428]; feature: marine pelagic biome [ENVO:01000023]; material: deep marine sediment [ENVO:00002113]; isolation source: pool of 5 deep marine...
AGGTCTGAAGGTGGCCTACGACGACGGCGTGGCGACGGTGCACGGCAAGACGCCGTCCCAGGCCGAGCGCGAGAAGATCGTCCTGGCGGTGGGCAACGTCGAGGGCGTGGAGAAGGTGGACGACCAGCTGCAGGTCGCGAAGCCCGAGCCCGAGGCGGTGTGGCACACGGTCGTGCGCGGTGACTCGCTGTCGAAGATCGCCAAGAAGCACTATGGCGACGCGATGAAGTACCCGCTCATCTTCGAGGCGAACAAGCCGATGCTCACCGATCCCGACAAGATTTACCCGGGCCAGGTGCTGCGCATTCCGCCGCTCGGTTAGCGCGGATTACTCGGGACACGACCACAGACGGTCGTGCAGAAAACGGGGGATGGGCCGACGGCCTGTCCCCCGCTCTTTTATGAGAGTGCGCCTGGACGGTGACTACGCCATCGCCTGTTGAAGGGCGCGGGCCCGCTCGCGCACCGCCTCGACCGGTGCCCCATCGACCTCTCCTTCCAGCACCTCGACGGCGACGATGCCCTGATGGAGGCTGTCGAGAGCCTCCAAGGCGGCCTGGGCCGTGGCGCTCAACGCTCTGGCTTTGTCGTCCGACGACCCCGCCGTCCCGCGCACGGCGGCCACCACTTTCTCCATGGTCTGAACCAGCTCGTCCGCCACCTCCACCGCCTGCTGAGCGAAATCGGGGTGCGAACTGCGCAGCGCCGCTGCCGCGGTGGCCACCCCGTCTCGGAGCTGGCGCGTGCGGACCAGCTCGTAGTCGAGCGGCACGGTGTAGACCTCGCGCACCTTGGGCTGCCGGGGCGGGATGAACAGCTCGAACAGCGAGTAGCCCCTGGACTTGAGCCCGACCGTGTGCAGGGCGAGCACGAGGAACCAGGGCACCAGCGGAAAGTGCGCCCACTGCAGGCCCGGTGAGGTGTACAGGTCGGCGCCGACCAGGGCGCCGCCCAGCCCGAGAAAGAGCAGCAGGTGCCGTTGATAGATGCGCCGCCGTTTCTCGGCTACCCCTCCGGCCCCCGGCCGCGTGGCCACCCGCTCCGACGGCAGCGCGGGCGGTAGCGTGTCCTCAGTCAACGTTTCAGCCTCCCACTAAACCACGAACCAGATAAGCGATTCCGAACCCGGCGTAGTTGCCCAGGGCGTATCCCAACAGCCCCACCGCGATGCCCGGCAGCGCCAGCGCCGGCCAGTCCCGGGCGACGGCGACGGCCATCGCCGTGGACGGGCCGCCGACCGCGGCCTGCGAGACGACCGCCATCATGGGCAGCGAGCCGCGAAGCATACGCCCGATCGAGTAGAGGAAAATACCATGAATGCCGACGACGACGAGGGTGTAGAGGAAAACCGCACCGCCCACCTGGGCGATCGCGGCCACCAGCGAGCGGATGCCGATGACGGCGAAGAACAGGTGCAGCCCCAGGTTGCCCAACTGCTGCGCGCCGTGGATGCGGCGGATCCGGGGGATCTGGCCGAGGATGAGCGCGACGCTGGTGAGCCAGAGGATCTCGGGAACCAGGCCGATCTCGCGCGCCGCCAGCCGCGCCAGCGCCAGTACGGCCATGCCGATCGCCGCCAGCAGCACCAGGTCGAACAGCGAGATCGGCGTCTTCCCCCAAAACGGGTGGGGGTGAGCGCCGCCTTCCGACTCGGGTATCGCGTACGGCTCGGCGGCCGCCTCGTCCGCTGGTGCCGCGACGCCGGCCCCGGGGTTCGCGCCACGCATCAGGAACACCGGCGCCGTCAGGGTGACGCCCAACCAGATCGCCGTGGTCAGGGCGTCGGCGGCGGCCGCGGCGGCGAAGGTCGAGGCCGGCAGCTCGAGCCCGCGTCCCACGGCGGCGAAGTTGAGGCTGCCGCCGGTGTAGGTGCCGGTGAAGGCGCCGGCCAGCTTCCAGGTGACGTCACCCAGGCCCCCGGCGAACAGCAGGCCGCCGGCCACCGCGCCGATCGCCGTCCCCACGCTCGCCACCAGGAACAGTCCGACCATGCGCGGACCCACGTCCTTCAGGTCGGCGAGCCGCACGCCGAGCAGGAGATAGACGATGGCCAGCGAGGTGACGGGCCCCTCGATGCTCGCGTACACCGGCGAGTCGGCGGGGACCAGGCCGGTGTTGGAGAGGGCGGCGCCCAGAACGATGACCATCAGCGAGGCGCCGATCTTTGGAAAGGACGGCGACACGCCGGTCCAGCCAGAAGGCCAGCGCGGTCACGCCGGCGATCAACGCCGTGAGAGTGAGCGGATCCGCGATCACGCGTCGAGCGACCTCCTTACGCTACGCTGTCGGCTTGAAGATCTGTTGACGGAACGGCGTATTGTGGGGGCACCGGTCGCGGTGGGCAAGCGGATGGGATGTGAGGTGGTGAGCCGACCGGGCCGGTACCGGGCGTAGCCGGTGGCCGGCGGCAATTCGATTCGAACTACAGGGCCGTTACCAGCGCGCCGGCACGCCCGGTTTTCGGTAAGCGGTAGGCGGTAGGCGGTGGACTCGGTAGGCGGTTGACGGTAGGCGGTGGGCCGAGGACCGTGATGCCGTCAACTGAAACCGGGCTGGCTTAACCGCACACCGCCTACCGCGTACCGCCTACCGTCTACCGTCCACCGCCTACCGGCTCAGCGGAGGATGACGAACTTGCGGGTGCGGCTGACCAGGCGCTCCGCCAGGCGGTCCCAGATCTTGAGGGTGATCTCGTAGTCGCCCGGCGGCGCCTCGGGCAGGTCGAGGCGGTGGTACTCGGTCAACCGGTCGCGCCCCTTCAGGTCGACCTCGCGGCTGAAGCGCAGCTCGACCGCGTCGTCGCCGACGGCGGTGAACCCCCAGAGGTCGGCGAGCCGGGCGATGATCGAGAGCGGGTTGCCGCCGCCCAGCAAGNGATCGAGAGCGGGTTGCCGCCGCCCAGCAAGGTGTCGCCGAAGATCGTGCCCTCACGGTTCAACGCCTTGATCGTCACCCGCAGCGAGGCGTCGTAGCTGCCGAAGCCCTCGTCGTCGGGCTCCAGCCCGTAGATCTCGTAGTACATGAAGAGGCGCTGGTCGCGCGCGTACTCGCGGGCGGGGTTGGGCCAGATGTCGAACTCGGAGCGCCGCTTCGGCTCCTTCGCCAGCGGTAGGATGTTGTCCGCCAGCAGGATGTCGCTCAGGCTGAGCGAGTCCTCCGGGAAGAACGTGGACCGGAGGGTGTCGCGCGCGACGGCGGCGCGCCAGGAGACCTCGTCCCGCGTCTCGACGGCGAAGGTGATCCTCCCTTCCGCCGGCAGCAGCACGCGCCAGCTCCGGTAGCTGTTCGTGTTCGGTGCGTCGGCGTATTTGATGATCTGTGTTTTCACCCGACGCTTGATCTCCTGGCCTTTCACGTTGCGCAGAAAGATGCCCGACTTGAACTCGCCGCTCTCGAGATCCATGCCCCGGGACAGCAGCTCGATGGGCAGCTCGCAGTGCACCTCAACGGCTGCCTGATCCGCTGAGTATCCGCGGAAGCGCGCCAGCTGCATCGGCATCGGCAAAAGGAGCGGGATCGACGGGATCTCGTCGTAACTGGTCGGGCGCGCATGACTCAGTTCTCTGGCGAACCACTTGAACTCGCCGGCGAACCATGAGTGGACATAACCCTGGTTCTGCGCGAAGACGAAGGAGAAGCCTTCCTTATAATACCAGACTCTTCTGAGCTGTGCGGCGAATCCGGGAACCACCGCGACCTCGTCGGGCGGCCCGTAGCGCAGGTAGACCAGCCCGCGGTCGGTCTCCCAGCCTCGCAACCCGGTCTCTGGCGCCGAGAATCTCAGATCGACATAGGCGACCCGGGCAAAATGTTCGAGTCGACGCTCGTTCACCTCCGTCAAATAGAGGGGATCGGACAGACGCCAGTAGAGCGTATCGAACTCGGACCGCTCGGCTTCATCCCAGCGCGAGTACAGCTTGGCCGTGCGGGGCCGCAGCACCGGCTGGATGTCGAAGAAGGGGGCGCGCTCGTCCTCAGGAAGCGCGGCGAAGGCCCGCTCGAACGCCGCGCCCGCTTCCTCCTCACGTCCGGCCGCGTGCAGCCCGAGCGCCAGGTACACCTCGACTTCGGGACGCTCCGGATGGAGCTGCTGCGTCTGCCGGACGAGGGAAAAGTACTCGTCGTACTGCCGGTCCTCGAGCATGAAGAGCAGCAGCCGGCGGGCGGCGAAGAAGTGTCGAGGGTTGAGGTGCAGTGTGGTGCGATAGAAGTCGACCGCCAGGTTCCAATAGGTGCGGCCGGAGTCTTCGATACGGTCCGTCCTCTCCAGGTAGCCCTCCACGTAGCGGCTCATCGGTTGCGCGGCGTCGGCGGGCGCATCGACGGCGACTGTCTCCTGTAGCGGCGGTATCGCGCGGCGGTTTCGGAACTGCTCGTACCTGAGATCGTTGGCCCACCCGAGGCTGAAACAGATCTCCGCCGTCAGGACGGAATCGGTCAGGCTCTGCTCCTTTATCTTGCTGAGCGCCCGCTCCAGAAGCCGCTCCCCGTCCTTTCTCAAGTTCTGCTTGAGGCTCAGCATGCCCAACTCGGCCAGGTAGCGGATGTTGTCGGGATCCAGGGACAGCGCTTTGCGCAGGGCCCGCTCGGCCCGCAGGCGCTCCTGCGGCTCGGTCTCGATGCGGGTCGCGTGGCGGGCGAGCAGGCGGCCGAGCTGGAACTGGGCCTCGGCCAGCTTCGGGGCGGCGTCGACGGCGTCTCGGAGCTCGGCCAGCGCCGCTGCCGTGTCGCCAGCCGCCGCGTAGGCGAGTCCGATCTGGATGTGCTGCCGCGCGACATGCTCTTGCCCGTAAGCGTCCGACGGACTGCAGAGGAGGAGTAGTAAGGCGAAGGCGCGATAGTGTCGCATGGCAGCCATCCCAGTACTCGATACTTCAACGCTACGGTGCCCCCTTCGAGATGTCCAGCATTCCATTGCGGCGACGTCCTGGGGACGCACGTTGCTGCTAGCTGGCGCTGCCGCCTGCTTCGCTCTAGAATCGAACAGCCCTTGAGGTGGCTTGGGTCGGAAGCGCCTTCATCCGCGGACGGTGCCGTCGCGCACTTCGTACCTCGGCTGCGAGGCGGTCACACGAGGCGCGAGATCGCCGAGCGACGCCGTGAAGGGACTTCGTTGGTACGACTATCCGTGGCACGAGGGCGCGTATTGTACGCTCTTGCGGGCGTGCTGGCCGCCGGCCTGTTGTTTCTGCTTGGTGGACGCTTGATGCTGGAAGCGATCGAACGACAGCTGATCTATTTCCCGACGCGGGTGCCGCGGGACGCACCCACGCCGCCGATCGCCGGCGCTTCGACGGTCGAAGAGGTCTGGCTGGACGCGGGCGATGGCGTGCGGGTGCACGGGCTCTATGCCCGCGGCACAGGTACGATAGGCGACCTTCTCTTCTTCCATGGAAACGCCGGGAACCTCTACGACCGGCTGGACAACGTCGCGCTGTTGCTGCAGCTGGGTCTCAACGTCTTGATCATGGACTACCGGGGCTATGGCAAGAGCGAAGGGTCGCCGTCGGAGAGTGCGCTCTACGCCGATGGCCTGCTGGCCTACCGCCACCTGACCGAGACGCGCGGGGTGGATCCGGCGCGACTCGTCATCTTCGGGCGGTCGCTGGGCGCGACGGTCGCCGTCGAGCTGGCGACGCGTGAGCCGGCCGCGGCGGTCATCCTCGAGTCGGCGTTCACGTCGGCGGAGGAGCTGGGCCGGGTTCACTACGGGTTCTTGCCGGGGATGCTTTTCCGGGCCCTGACTCACCAGTTCGACTCGCTGTCCAAGGTTCAGCGGTTGACGGCGCCGGTCCTCTACATCCACGGGACGGTCGATAACATCGTTCCGATCTCGATGGGCCGCCGCCTTTACGATGCCAGCCCCCAGCCCAAGGAGTGGTATGAGATCGACGGGGCCGGCCACAACGACACGCTGTGGTTTGGCGGTCGTGACTATGCTGGACGCCTCGCCGAGTTCGTGAAGAGACATGTGGCGCCGGGCTCTTGAGACGATGGCCCCGTTGCTGCCGTTCGCGGCGCACGCCGCCAAGACGGGCGCGTTCTCGGGCGAGCTGTCGGGGGCCGTTCAGGTAAACGTCTCTTCCGGCGGCGCGAACTGGCTCGATCTCGGCTCGCTCAACGGCATCACGATCGCTCTCCAGTCCGACTCCGACACGAGCAACGTGCACGGCAAGCAGGACGCGCCCGTGAGCACGTACTCGCAGGTGCGCCTGATCTTTGATGGGGTGGACGCGGAGTTGAAGGCCGGGTCGATCATCGGCAAGGTCACGGCATTGACGCGAGTCGAGACTCGATCCTAGGACTTTTGATCCGCAACGCGGGCCAAGATGAGCAAGCAGACGAGCGAGTACAAGAAGCAAGCGGCGGAACGTGGCGTCGAGCTGGTCCAATCGGGCATGGTGGTCGGCCTGGGACACGGCAGCACGGCCCTGCTCGCGGTGCGCCGGCTGGCTGAGCGGCTGCGGGCGGGTGAGTTGAAGCAGATCGTCGGGGTGCCGTGCTCCGACTTCATCGCGTCGGAGGCGGCGCGGCTGGAGATCCCGCTCACGTCGCTGGAAGAGCGTCCGACGGTCGATCTGACTCTTGACGGTGCGGACGAAGTCGACCCGAAGCTCAACCTGATCAAGGGTGGCGGCGGCGCGCTCTTACGCGAGAAGATCGTCGCTCAGGCGAGCCGACGCGAGGTGATCGTCGTGGACGAATCGAAGCTGTCGGCGGCGCTGGGGACGAAGTGGGCGGTGCCGATCGAGGTGGCGGCGTTCGGCTGGCGTCCCGAGCTCGAGTTTCTCGCCGGTCTCGGGGCCGAGGTGGCGGTCAGAAGAACGGATGACGGCTCACACTTCCGAACTGATCAGGGCAACATGATCCTCGATGCGCATTTCGGTCCGATCGCCGATCCGCGTGCGCTTGCGGTTCGACTGGACGAGCGAGCGGGGATCATCGGGCACGGCCTCTTCCTGGAGCTGGCCACCGACCTGATCGTCGCGGGCCCGGGTGGGGTGCGACACTTGAAAGCGTCGCGACCGGAGTCCTGATCGCGGCTGTTCGAGCCGGCGCCGTATGGGGGATGGGGCGGCGCTAAAAAGGATCGCCCGACAAGAACGAAAGGTGGCAGGCGACCCGCGGTCGTCCGCCACCTTTCTCGCTTGTGCTTCTGCCTCGCTCGTTTGATTGCTGCCGATCAACCGACCGTGAAGCTCATCGACTCGAGAACGGTCCCGTCCGGCGCTTCGACGTCGACGCGCCACTGGCCGGTCCAGCTGGGTTCGATGTTCTTCGAGCTCCAGGTTCGCCAGTTGTTGCTGGCGACGCGAAGCGGCACCCGCGCCATCTCCGTGTCACCGCGGTACCAGACGTGCACGATCTCGACCTCGCCCTGAGCGCCGGCGATCCGGGTCCAGCAGTAAACCCTGCCTACGTCGGGCGGGACCGTGGTGACGTTGTCCACCGGCTGGCGATCGGCGACCTGGGTGGCGATGGCCGATTCGGCCACGTCGAGCTGGGCCGCCATCTGTTGCTGGGCCAGGACGGCGGTGGCGATCCCGAGCACCAGCAGCGCCGCGAGACTGGCCACACGTGTTTTCATAGGGAGGTCCTCCCATCCAAATGGATTTTGCGGGGAAAGGGCACGCCGGAGTCATGAGCGGCGCCCCTACGTTGCGGCTTGGGACGGCTGGCGTCAAGGACCGGGGCGGCGGATCGCTACTCCCGGACTTTCGGGTCGCGCAGGTCCCGCTTCATCCACTCGAAGATGGTGCGGCACCGACGGCAGTAGTATTGGGCGACCGAGAGCACGCTGCCAAAAGGAGACTGGAGCGCGGTGTCCCGGCCACGGCAAAACGGGCACTCGACCGACTCGGGCAGCGGGTAGGCGTCGTCGGGACGGGGGTCGCTGGCGGGCATAGCCGGCTCAGTCCATGAGGAAGGCGCGGTTCCGGTCACCGCGTGCGCGGATCACCGCCTCGGCGTCGGGGCCGGCCGCGCTGGCGCGCCGCTTTCGCGCGTCCCAGCCGCTGAAGTCGAGATCGGCTGGCGGAACTTCGAGGCCGCTGCGCTCGATGAGTCCGACGACTCGATCGAGGAAGCGGGCTCGCAGCTCACCGCCCTGAGCGTCCCAAAGGCCTTCCTCTTTTTGTCGGGCGCCGTGTTCGTCCGGCCCGAACCAGCACAATACCGGGCTCCAGCGCGCCGCAAGCGCGGCTTGCACGGCGGCGCGCGACTCGTCGCTGGCTTTGCCCAGGCGCTTCAGCCAGGCGGCGCCGTGTCCGGCATGAAAGCGTTCCTCCTCCACCTGCTTCTGCACACGCTGCCGAAGCGGAGCGTAGCGCGACTCGGTCAGCGCCTCGAGCTGAACCGTGAGCGCGCGATCCACTATGGCGTTGGCGACGACGAAGTCGGGCCAGGTGACCAGCGGCCCGTCGATCGCCTCGATGTTGCAGTAGTCGGCGGCCTCGCGGCCGTGCTCGATTTGCTGAGGATCGTCGCCGAAGTCCTTGAGCAGCGCGTAAAGAAGGCGGGAGTGGCCCCACTCGTCCTGGGCGATGCTGGAGGCGGCGATGTTGGCCTCGAGCTCGGGGGCGCCCAACACCCAGTCGGCGTAGCGTATCCCGATGATGCGCTTCGAATCGGCCAGACAGAGGATCAAGTCGCGCAGGGCTTGCGCCGATTCATCGGGCAGCTCGCCAGGCGTCTTGATCTCGGGCGCGTTCATGCCACCCCCGGAGACGGCGGCGCGCGATGGATGCTGAACGGGGTTTCCTCGCGGTTGACCGGATAGAAGGCGTCCTGCGGCGCCACGACCATCTCGAACCACCGTTCCTCGTCGTAGGTCTTCCAGGCGTAGACCTTGGCCAGCTCGGGATCAGTGGCGTGGACGCTTCCTATATGATAGAGCGGGTCCTCACGGTTCTTGCGGGCGAAGACGACGTAGACTCGGTCGGGCATCAGGCGCTTACACCAAAGGCTCGCAGCAATTCCCGGCCCTCCGGCGTCAGCCGGTCGTTGGTCCAGGGTGGATCCCAAACGATGTTGATCTGGACGTCCTCGATCGCCGGCTCGCGCATCAGCCGTGTGCGGATGTCCTCGACGATGAAGTCGGCGCAGGGACAGGCGGTGGCCGTGAAGGTGATGTCGAGTTCCGCCACGCGGCCCCTACAGCGCACGTCGTAGACGAGACCCATGTCCACGATGCTGATCGGCAGCTCGGGATCGAGCACGTCCTTGAGCGCGGCCCAGACTTCCTCGGTCCGCGGCTCGAGCCGGCGCGAAATGTCGTCGCTCATGCCGCCATGATCCCCTGCAGCTGCGCCCGACCGACGCGGACCGACTCGACATACGCCTGGTTTGCGGGGCCGCGCCGTTTCCAGCGCGCGAACGCCTGTTCCCAGGTCACCGGCTCGTCGAGCAGCCAGACCTTGCTTTCCTCGTCGAAGTCGACCGGGAACTGGTAATCGACGACGGCACGCCCTTCGGCCTCGTCCCAGTGGGCCGGGATCTCGAGCCCCAGCTCCTCGCAGAGTGGCACGACGGCGTTGAGCCACGTCTGGCGCAGCTGGTCGTTCGTCATCCCTTTGAGCTTGAAGTCGAGCTGCGCGTTGTGGCGCTTCTTGTCGTCGGGCATCCCGAACCACTCGACACCCATCGGGAACATCCAGCTCACGCCGCGCTGCACCTTCTCGCGCCCCTCGCCGCCCGCCTCGCACAGGCGCCGCATCCAGACCTCGCCGTGGCGGAGGTGGAAGTTCTCCTCCAGCCCGACCTTGACCAGCGCCCGCTTGAGCGGCCCGTACGAGGTGTTGCGGTGGACATCGCCGAGCAGGGTGATCCCGGCACGATCGAACAGGCCGTTGGCGACGACCAGCTCCGCCCAGTTGTCCAGCCACTGGTCGAAACCGTACGGGTGCTTGAACTCGTGGGGCTGCCGTTCGTACAGCAAGTATTCACGGCTCACGCCCAGGTCCTCGAGCAGGCGGTAGGCGATGTTGGCGTGACCCAGCTCGTCCTGGATGATCGCCATCGAGCTCACCATCGTATTGGTGGATGGCGCGTCCTTCGCCGCGTTGAAGTACGACGGCGCGCTCATCAGCTCGGTGTCGCCCTGCACGGTGAGCTGGGTGATCAGCGCCTTCTTGTACGTCTCCGTCATCTCGTCTTCCGACTCGACGATGAAGCCGTTCTGGACCTTCTGCTTCAGTTCTTCGTCGGTGAATCGTGTCATGGGGGCTTTCTCGTATGGTTCGCCGAGGTGTTGGTCCGTCTCGGGTCTTTCGAACGCTTGTTCGGTAGAACTTACAGAAGCCGCCGTTCCAGGCAAGCCCGCGGGCGGGCTTGTCGCGAGCGAGCGCGGCGGAGCAGGGGTGTTACCGGGCTAAAGCTCCTCGGGCGCCTTCTTCTCCGCAACGATCAGCGGGCAGCTGAAACAGCCGCCGTAGCAGGGGTCGCGGACGAAAGGCTCGAGACAGCGCGGGCAAACGGTGCTGACGGTGTAAGGAAGAAACTCGTATCCGCAGCGCGAGCAGCGGGCGACCGGGCAAAGTTCCGGCAGGGCTGTGGCGGCGGGCGGCGCGGCTCCGCTGGGATCGTCGTGACGCCGCCAGAGGATCAATCCTCGCTGCAGCAGTCTGGGCGTCTTCATGATGTCAGTCCAATCCAGGTCAGGAGGCGCGCCAGCACGCCACCGACGGCAAAGGCGACCACCCAGGTGCCGACCCAGATGCGCAGCGCGGTGCGGGCGCCGTGCTCTTTGGCCATCACCATGATGCTGGCGACGCAGGGAACGAAGAGCGTGATGACGACCAGGGCGACCAGCGCCTCTGCGGGCGTCAGACCCATGTCGTAGAGGCCGGCGGCGCCGAAGTCACGCCGCACCAACCCCATCACGATGGTCCGCGCCGCCTCGGCCGGCAGGTGCAGCCACCCGACCATCAGCGGGCGCAACAATCGCTGCCACAGCTCGAGGCCGCCGGTCACCTGAAGCGTCGCCACGATCAGCGCGCCGGCGGCGAACCAGGGGGTGGCTTCCTGCATGAACCAGTAGCCCTTGGTCAGCGTCTTACGCATCACGGCACGAGGGCGCGGCCAGCGCAAGGGCGGCAGCTCGATGAGCAACGGCGTCGACTTTCCGGGAAGCGCCCGGTCCAAGACCGTGCCTACCGCGACGAGCATCGCCAGGATGATCGCGGCGTAAGCGAACACCCAGCCGCCCCCGAAGCCGGCGAGCAGAGCCGCGATCACCGCGAGCTGGGCGGAGCAGGGGATCGCGAAGTTGAGCAGCGCCGTGGCGATCGTCTTCTCCCGCTTGGTCGAGAGCAGCCGCGTGGTGATCGTCCCCATCGTCACGCAGCCGAATCCCAGGATGATCGGGATCACCGCCCGGCCGTTCAGACCGATGGCGCTGAGCAGGCGATCGACCAGCGTCGCGATCCGCGGCAGGAAGCCCGAGTCCTCCAGCAAGGCGAGCGAGAAATAGAAGGCGGCGACGAGCGGTGCCAGCAGGAAGACGATGTAGGTTACCGTCATCGTCAGTAGCCCGAACTCGCCAACCAGGATCTCCCGGATCGGGCCCCCGATCCCGATCCCATCCACCAACGACCGGACGAACGGCTCCCACAACTCCTGTCCCAGCCGCTCCTCCGTGAACCCCACCAGGTTCTGGGCCACGGCCACGCCCACCAGCAGGTAGATCCCCGCCAGCGCCAACCCCAGCATCGGGATCCCCCAGTGGAGGGTGACTGAGGCTCGGCTCAGCCAGTCGGCCAGGCGGCGTCGCTGCCTCGTCTGCGGCACGACCCGCGCGAATAGCTCGTCCGCCGCCCGCCGGCGCGCCAGGTCGTCAGCGCCGTTCAGCGACCAGCTGCCCGGCCGTGCCCGCTCGATCGCCGCCTCGAGCGCGTCCAACCCCTCGCCCGTCACCGCGACCGTGGGCACCACCGGCACGCCGAGCGCCCGTTCCAGTTCCGCCGCGTTCGGCTCCACTCCCGCGCGACGCGCCTCGTCCACCAGGTTCAGAGCGATGACCATCGGAACACCGCTCTCCGCCAGTTGGAGGGTGAGAAACAGGTCGCGATCCAGGTGGGCCGCGTCAACGACGTTGACCACCGTCGCCGCTCGCTCGACCAGCTCCGTCGTGATCCGCTCTTCCACGGAATGCTCGCCCAGGCCGTAGATGCCCGGGGCGTCCAGCAGCGACCGGCCCTTCCAGTGGCCCGTCATCGCCTCCACCGTCGTGCCGGGGAAGTTCGAGACCTCAGCGTAGCTGCCGCTCAGTCCGCTGAAGATCGCCGACTTCCCCACGTTCGGGTTGCCGGCGAGCACCACCAGCCGCTCGGGGACGGCGACGGCGGGTGCAGCGCCCTCCGACTCACGCCCCGAGGCGTTTGCCGGCTGTACGGGCGCCGCCGCGGTGGCCTCTGCGGATGCGATACCCTCGCCCGCAGGCTTACCGTGGCAGCTGCTCACTGGTCTTTGGTGACGTGGACGCGGCGGGCGAGCTCCCGGCCGATGGCGATCTGGCGGTGACGGCGTTGCAAGACGATGGGACCAAAGGGGATGCGGCTGACCACCTCCACGTCGGCTCCCTCCTCGAAGCCGAGACGCGTGAGCTCACGGCGCGCCGTCGCGTCCTCGATCGCGACGATGCGAGTGCTGGTGCCAACGGGTACGCGGTCAATCCCCATTCGAGTCTCCGAGCCGGGGCTGAGAACGAATTTCAACCTCAAATTGGTTGCACGTTCTGTTCCCGTCAACCGGTCCCGAGGCGATAGCTCTAATATATTATATTACAATAGCTTATGGATCAGAGCCTCCCCCGCGCCCCCACTCCCGCTGGGGCATTCTGCCCCGGATCGGACGGATCGCCACGCTCCGGACCCCCTCCAACACCCCCGCGTTGCGCCCCCACGCCGCCCCCGCTATCGTCAGCGGGGCTGCGAAGCCCAATTCCCCCTCAGGGGGCCAGCCGTCTGGCGGCGACCACACTGGCGGCCGGCCCTGCCGAACGCCCCATTGCGGTTCGAGTCCATGATCGAGATCGACGGCTCATTTGGCGAAGGCGGCGGCGCGATTCTCAGGATGGCGCTGGGGATGGCCGCCTACGCCGGCAAGTCGATCCGCGTGAAGAACATCCGTGCGGGCCGCCGGAAGCCGGGCCTCGCGCCGCAGCACCTCAAGTCGGTGGAGGCGGTGGGCGCGGTATGCTCGGCGCAGGTCCGGGGCAGCGGACTCGGGTCGACGGAGCTGACGTTCGCGCCGGGTGCGATCCGCGGGGGCACGCTGAGCTTCGACATCGGGACCGCCGGGTCCACCACCCTGGTGCTGCAGGCTTTACTGCTGCCGTGCCTCCGTCAGGCCGGTCCGTTCGAGTTCAAACTCACGGGCGGCACCGACGTTCCCTGGAGCCCGCCGGCGGACTACCTGCGACGTGTGACACTGGAGACGCTGCGGGCGTTCGGCACGGGAGATCTGCAGGTGCTGAGGCGCGGCTACTACCCGAAGGGTGGCGGAAGGGTGCAGGCTCGGTTCGAGGGCGGTGCCCAGGCAGGGGTGGAGCCGCTGAACTTGACGGCGCCGGGTGAGGTGGCGGCGATTCGGGGCGTGAGCCACGCCGCCCGCCTTCTCCAGGAGCGCCATGTGGCAGAGCGCCAGGCCGATGCGGCCGACCACCTGCTCACGCGGCTCGGCTGTCCGGTGGATATCGAGGTCGTCTACTCGGGTGCCGCGAGTCCGGGTTGCGGGATCTGCCTGTGGACGGAGTCAGCGAACGGGCCGCCGCTGGGTGCGTCGGCGCTTGGGGTGCGAGGGAAGCCGGCGGACGAGGTGGGCCGGGAGGCGGCGCGGGCCCTGCTGGAGGCGATGGACACGGGCGCCGCGGTGGACCGCTACCTGGCCGATCAACTGATCCCCTTCCTGGCGGTGGCGGGCGGGTCGCTGCTGGCCCCCGAGATCACCAACCACACACGCTCCAACATCTATGTAGCGGAGCGAGTGCTGGGCGCCAGCTTCGAGATCGATGGGCTGACGATCAGGGCGCGGCCTTGAGATGCGGCCCGGGGATAGGCGCGGTCACACGGGCGGCGCCACTAGTTGAGGCGGCCCGCGAGGGCGCGTAGGGAGTCGTCGCTGATCGTTCCCCTGAGAATCAGCCGGTAACCGCGCTCGTCGTTCCAACGGTAGGCTCGTTGCCCGCTCGGATCCGACAGGAGTGACGGCACGCCGGCCTCCGCGCCGGTGCCAGCCCGGCCACCCAGCCACTGCTGGTCCAGAACGATCGACTGCCCGGTAGCGTCGCGGTAAGAGAGGCGCACGGCCGGCAACCCGGGCAGGGCGCCGTCGATGACGCCTCCCGGCACCACCTCGGCACCGACCAGTTCCAGCTCGGGCAAGGTGCGCACCGGGGCCCCGAGCCAGATGGCCGCCTCGTCGAGCGGAACGGCAAAGGCCAACTGGCGCTTCAACTCGTCGGCCCGCGTCTGGGACCGGAACGCTCTCATTGGAGCACGCAGCTCTTCCAACTCCACCGGCGCAGGCTCAGCCAGCGCCGCGCTGGGTTGCGGCTCGTCGCGCCGTTCGCGGGCGGCTTCGAGTTCGCGCGTGCGGAATTCGGCGGGCGGTTGCGCCGGCTCGACGGCAGGCAGTTGTTGCTCGACGGCTGGACGCTCGACCCGGTCCGCCTCGCGGCCGGCTACCTCGGCCGCCTTGGCTGCCGCGCTTCGGTCGGGACCCTCGATCCGGTCCACCTCGGCCCCGGCGCGGCCGCGGCCGGTCTCTTCGACCGCGCCAGTTCGAGTCATGATCTGCTGGTTCGGGTCGCCGGCACCGACAGCACGCTTCGCGGCTTCGGTAGCGGGCGGCTCGGTTTCCGGCAACGGCTCAAATCGGTCGGCGGCGGGCGTCGATGCCGCCGGCGCGCCGCTCGTCAGCTCGGGCTGCTGAGCGACGTCGTACCACGAGGCCCGGGAGAACCAGCCGAGGCCGAAGGCGACGACGATCGTCGCCGCGACGGCGAGGCTGGGTTTGATCCAGGAGCGGCGGGGCGCCTCTCGCGCGCGGGCGCTGGCTCGTTCCTCGATCTCGCGCCAGGCCGGCGCGTGCGTCGGTCCCGGCTCCAGCTGCGCCAGCAATTCGGCGGCGCGGTGGGTGGTGGCTCGGGCTTCAGCGAGGCGTGCCCGGCACTCCGCGCAGGCCGACAGATGGGCTTCGACCTCGTCGTGCTGGCGCCCGACCAGCTCGCCGTCCGCGTAAGCGTGGAGCGTGCCCTCGTCAACGTGCGACATCTTCTTCACTTCCTTCGTTCTTCCACATCCGTCTGTTCGAACGCCGCGGCCAGGCGCGTCCGCGCTCGGGCGAGTGTGGTGCCGATCGAGCCGCGGGCCAGACCCAGCACCTCCGCGATCTCGTCGTAGGAGAAGCCTTCCTCCCACAACAGCAGCGCCTCACGGTCGCGCTCCGCCAGCCGCGCCAGCGCCGCCCGCACCCGCCGCACCTGGTCGCGCCGTTCCAGCGCGACGTCGGGCGGCGGCTCCGGCGGCCGCGCATCCGCCTCGGCCTTGATCAGCGTCAGGTGACGCCGTCGCACCGCCGCCCGCCGCCCCTCGTCCCGGGCCAGGTTAGTGGCCACGGTGAACAGCCAGGCTCGCGGCTGGGTCGGCTGGTGCTCGAGCGCCCGGACGAACGCCTCCTGAGCCAGATCCTCGGCGCGAGCCTGGTCGCCGATCCGCCGATACAGAAAGCGGACCAGCGACCGGTAGTGCTCGCGATAAACCTGAGAGAGGTCCAAGCGCTCTCTCCCGCCGGCGGCAACCCGCCGTCAATGGCTCTCTTCAAACGCCGCCAGGACGGCCTTGAGATCCTGGGAGCGCCACGTCGTTATACCCTCGGCCGCCAGGCTTAACGCCAGGCCATCGCCGGCGATCACGACCCGCACGCCCAGCGCGAAGTAAGCCGCCAGCTTGGGCAGGCGCTCCACCAGCTCGAAGTAGGCCTCGCTGAACGGCGCCACCTCGATCACCTTCAAGCTGCCATCGAAGCGCAGGTCCGTCCAGCTTCCATCCCGCAGCACGAACAGCCGCCGTCCGACCTGGCGCACCTCGTTGACCTCGCCCCCGGCGACGCCGGCGGTCCGCCCCTCGTCCACACGCAGCGTGGCGAGCATCTCCTCCGCCCCGACAACTTTGTCGGCTTCGCGCAGGCGATTGCTCCGCGCGGCGCGGTTGAACGCGATCACGCCCGATTG
>JABAOH010013502.1_pt1 | contig 16223 bp, 14 predicted proteins | sample 7062181 | NCBI WGS metagenome assembly JABAOH01 (sample SAMN14538630, study PRJNA623070) | marine sediment metagenome | biome: marine biome [ENVO:00000428]; feature: marine pelagic biome [ENVO:01000023]; material: deep marine sediment [ENVO:00002113]; isolation source: pool of 5 deep marine...
CGTACCGCTGCAGGACAGCTCCACATCGTCCGCGTGCGCACCGAAAGCCAATGCATCGAGCTTCACCTCAATCTCCGGTTCGTGTCTTTACATCTTTCATAATTTCAAAATCTGATGGTCGTGATGTTCTATATCCACGGCTTTATAAAGCCTGTCTATAAATGCAAAGCCATATTTTACAAGAAATGGAGTGACGTTGAACACCCTTTCCTGAAGGTGTCTGTTTGGGTAAAGACTGTTTTCGGCAAGCCGTACACGTTTCATCATGACGGTGTTCCGTTTTTTAAACGCCTTGTGAATCTTCTTTTCCAGAAGGCTTATGCGGCGATGGATTTTCCTCGCGGTCAGGTCGACCGTTTTTTCCAGCGCAGGTTCGAAAGCCAGCGTTTGTTTCCTGATATCCTTCAAATCCTTATCCAGATGAGAGGCTGCGGTGTGGATGGCTTTTTCCAGGGATTCAGGAGTTTTTTCTTTAGCGATTTTATCGATTTTGGCATCCACGCCCCGCCATATACCCTGGACTTTCAGGCCGTAAGTTTTCAAGCCTTTGTCCACGCTTTTTTCGATAAGGGTGAGACTTTTCCTGGGAAAGATAACCGGCATCGGCAGCTTGAATTCCTCATATGCTTCCTTCATCTGTGCAAAGTAGGCGATCTCACCCGGACCTCCCACATACACGACGGTCGGCAGGAGTTCATCCTGATAGAGGGGACGCAGCAGGACATTCGGGCTGAACAGATGAGGCTGCTCTTCCAGAACTCTCAGGAGTTCATCCTTCTGGAATGTTTTCGACGTCCCTTTTATGCTATAACCGGTCTCTCCGAACCGGATGGTTTGCCTTTCCTTCTCTGCCAGAAAGAGATTCAATATTCCCTGATGGAGTTGTATTTGTGTGCCGTAGCTTTTTTGCTCCAATCTGCGCGATGTTTCCAGGACACAGCGCGTTAAGGGTGACTTTTGGGCGATCTCGGTAAAAAAAACACCTTTTCCCAGCTCCTTCAAGTCAGGATGTTCGGCATCGATGAATATAAGGCCATAGGACTTGAACATTCGTGTCATCCACCGGGCAAAGGCTTCCACAAACGACCGGCCGAGCCGGTAGGCTGTGCCCAACTGCGACAGGATTTCCGGTTTGAATTCGGAATCCCGGATAAGATCATCGAGTTGTCGCAGGCAGTTCGAAATTTCCTCTGTGAGCACGATTCTCGAAACCGGCGTTTTCAGACCGAGAGAATGCTCCTGGTATCGAATGTCTTTGATCCGGTTTTCTTTGTCGAGGACAGTGACGTGATTGATTTCTGCGAAGTCGTGATCGTTCGAAGCCAGCCAAAAAATCGGCACGAAGCACCCGGAGCTGTTTCGGTTGAATGATTCGGAGAGTTTGAGCGCAGTGACCGCTTTGAAGACGGTATAGAGAGGGCCCGCGAACAATCCAACCTGCTGCCCGGTTACCACTGCACAGGTCCCATCTCGGGTGAACATGTCGATATTCCCGATAGTCTGCTCCCCGCATCCGTAACTCAGATTTTGCTCTTTCAATAGGGCGGCCAGCCGTTTCCGCGGCAGATCACGTGATCTGACTTTCTCGATTTGACGGCTGAACGCCGTTGGATCGCGAAAATTTCCTGAGAAGAATTCACTCACCTTGTCGTATGCATAAAAATAATCATGGACCAGGGGGGACAGTCCGGGAAGTTTATGTGTCGGTATCACCGAGTCTCTCTCGTTCTCTAATCGAATGCCTTGGTAAACAGATAGAAAAGAAGTATGAGTAAGGCGAGATTCAGCAGGACCACCGTATACAGCCGGTTCCAAGACGATAAAATGGGCGGCTTTTCCTGATCTTTTTCTTTTTTTTCTATTCGTTCATGGTCCATCGGCCTCTCCAGAGGAAATCAAGTTGGCGAATAAGCGGTACGCTCCCGGAACACCTGCCGGGAGCTGCCGGAACCAGGAATATCCCGTATAGATAAAAACGCCTTTCCCGAATCGTGTATACAGCAGGCCACCTTTTTTCCCCGACTCATGGGCGTCGTGGGATGTGAGAATCGGGTCGTATCTTTCGTCCCATTCCGAAGCGAAGTATAAACCCCTTTCTTGAATCCATCCCTCGAAATCCTTTTGGGTGATCAGGTTGGGAAAGTTCAAGAGAGGGTGCCGGGGGTCGAGGAAAGCGACAGGAGCGTCTTCTTCACTCACCCGATCCCGCCCGATAGTCAAAGGATAAGGACCGATATTTCCGGTCTGCAGTCCACGAGATACATTGTATTGGACGATAAAGGTCCCTCCCTCCTCGACGTACTGAAGAAGCCGGGGATACATATATTTAAGACGTTCCCGGGTGTTGTAGGCTCTAATGCCGGCTATAATGGCATCGAACCGGCTCAGATCCGCCCTTTCCAGCATATCATCATCCAGGAGAGTCACATCGTAGCCGAGATCGAGCAAACTGTCCGCGACTTCGTCACCAGAGCCCATGATATAGCCGAGTTTACTTCCTCGGTGCTTCACGTCCATTTTGATGGCTTTTACGCCGCTTTCGGGAAAATACACCTGCCTTTTGATGTGGGGGTGGGATATTTCCACCATATCACGGCCAAACTTTTGCCCGTTGATCTCTGCTTCGGCGGTCAAGATGGCTTCACCTGGCTTCTTGGGAGGAGTGACTTCAAACGATACAAGGATTTCCTCATATTTACGGGACAAGACAAATGGAATGCTTTCGGGGGTAACGCGCCACTCTGCAGTCCCTGTGAGGCGGACAGCGCCCGCAATATCTGGAGCGTGGCCCTTTAATTTTACCCGGATCTCCTTGGGATCATCCTTGGTGAAAATTTTAACCTTGTTTTCAGCATGAACTGTCACCAATGGTCTGATTTCAAAAGGCCTGTAACATTCGCCCTCCACTCTATCCCTCCACCGAAAAAGCAGGGGAACGGAATATTCCAGGAGACTGCCGTCGGCGGCCAATTTGATCTTTATCCGTATCGAGGGAGGATTTTCAGCCGTTCCGATAAGTTTTTGCTCCCGGACCGAAAACCTGGCCTTTTCTGGTGGATCCAGCAGCCAGTAAGGTTGTGAAATCGGAAAATCTCCATGGATCCGGAGGGTATTCTCGAAAGTTTGGGGGTCGTTGTTTTCGAGGAGGATATCCAGCTCTGAGGCAGGAGCGAGTCCGTCAAAATCTATTTCTTGAATCCTGAAGGGGTATTCCGACCGGTTGATGATGGTGGTTTGTATCTCGATCTCATCGCCGGGAGCAGCGGCAAAATCGGGCGAAACCGCCTCCATCCAGAGCCCGGCACAAGACCGGATGACCCGCAGCAGTTCTTCTTTTTTTATCTTTACCCAATACGTCTCATCCAGCTCACTCAACTCAGCATGGACAGCCAGCAGGCTGGGGAGAGATTTCCACGGGTATCGCGGATCGAAAGTCTCGATAATATGAGCCAGCAGAAGCCCGATCTCCTGGCCTCCAGGGACCCGCCGCCAGGTTGTATCGATTCCGTCAAACGGGTCCGTGGCTGCCGGGGTCCCCTCCATGAGCTGAAAGTAGTCGGTGCGGTTTCCGCGTCGAGCGGTCACACCGAATCCCTGACTTTTGTGCATGGACCGGCTTTCTGCGCCGATTTCCGAGTAGGATTTACCGAACAGAGGATTGTACTCACCTGTATTGATCGTTAGAACTCCGTCCGTCTCCGACTGACCGCGCTGCCACCTGTTCCAGAATAACCTTCGAGCCTGCCAAGGCCGCACATCCTGCAGTTGTTCCGGAAATCTGTCAGGTTCTGCGGCCGCCCCAAAGGCTTCCCTGACCAGCTTGCCGGCGGCTGCGTGGTGTCCGTGACCGCCGTAGCTCTCGCCAAGTGAACGGCTGATGATCACATCGGGACGGAAGAGACGAATGACCCAGACGATGTCTGCGAGGATGGCTTCCTTTCCCCATAAAGCCAGCGTTTCCTCGGGTGTTTTGGAGTAGCCGAAATCGATGGCACGTGTAAAAAACTGTTCGGCGCCGTCATTTCTCCGGGCAGCCAGGAGTTCCTGGGTTCGGATGATCCCGATTTCAGCGCCCTTTTCAGGTCCGATCAGGTTTTGCCCCCCATCGCCGCGTGTGAGAGACAGATATGCCGTGCGGTATGTTCGGCCTTTCGAAAAATAGGCCAGGGCCGAAGTGTTTTCATCATCCGGATGGGCTTCGATGTAAAGAACACTTCCGAGCACGTTGAGCTTTTGAACGGCGATCTGCAGTTCTCCAGCATCGAGAAGCTCTATCTTCGGAGCGGGTGCATGGGAATTGAGAAACAGCACACATACAAAGAGGATGGAGAGATGCTTCTTCATCGTTCCACCCCTTTCCGGAAAAAGAAAATCAAGGTATTGGCTTGTTTTTTATTGAATTTCTGCTCCTTCATCGGCAAAAACGAATATGAATGTATCGATTCCTGTGTCATCGCGGGGGGCGTAACGACGTGGTGATCTCTTTTTCCTGACGAGATGGGCACGCGGCTTTTGGTCACTCGCCATGACGATGTCACACCACTTCATGCTTTGATATTTGATACAGTTCTCTTGTAGACACAGGGACTGAAACGACTGTTCGTAAAAATCCTGAGCCCAGGGCTTGATTATTCCTCGGGCAGCTCGATCTTAAACGGCACCTTCAACTCTTCCCAGTGGAGGTAAGCGGTTGCGGATGTCCCTGCCAGATCTTCGAACCCGTACATCAACCACTCCTTGTGTGGCGCCTCTTCAGGAGTTACGGTTATCCGGAGAGCATCTTCCTCCTGGTTGTAGGAGAAGCTTCCCCATGCCGAGTTGTTCTTGCTGAAGATGATGATCCAGTCTTCCTCCGAAGGGATCATGTGTATGCCGTATTTACCAGCCGGCAGTCTGTTCCCTTCGACAAGGACATCCTTGCTGAATTCTATGGTGGTGTTTTCGTTGGCGCCCGCCCGCCAAGGATAAGGCTTATTGTCGGAGTATTTGTTTCCGGGAGCCATGCCGTAGGGTACGAGCCCACCCCATATTTCTCTGCCTTTTACCCCGGGCCTGCTGTATTCGATGGTGATATCTGTGTCGACTCCCAGTCTCTGCATGACGCTGGCTTTCAGGCTCTTCCGGACCTGGTCTCCTTGGGCAAAAGTGGTCGAAGGCAGAATCAGGAGAAAAGACAGGATCAGGAAAAAAGTGATTTGGCTTAGGCGTTTCATAGTTCCCTCCTTTTCAAGGCCAAAGCTTATAGAAACACTCATTCAAAGTAACCCCATTTCTATCATAATTTTCTTACCATGTCTATGCCTAAGGTTTGTTTCATTCTATGTGCATTCTATGTGCTTTATTCATCATAATGTTTGACTTCAGGGAGCACCTTAGCCCATCAACTCCCTTGGGGAAGGTTCATCCGACGCAGAAGGTCCTGGAAGCGTGGATCGCCGCGCAGATCATCGAAAATCGGATCCACACTGATATACGGCATATTGGGATCATGAGCCTCATATGCTTTCTCCAGCCATTCGAGGGCTTCCTCATTCTTCCCGGCACGGGTGTACAGCGTCGCGATCTGCCAGGGTGTAACGAAAGTTGTCCGTGAGCGTTCGATCATCATTTCCGCCACGCTGCTCAAAGCCCCGGAGTATCCCCCCTCCTCATAGCCGCGTGCCAGAGCTTCTTCGGCTTCACGATCGCCCTTGGTAGCGAACCACATCTTCCATATTTCCAGCGCTTCTTCATACATTCCTTTCACATGGTAGGCAGACTTGAGAGCGGAGAGCGTCATTTGGTCAGTGGGTGCTGTTCTGAGCGTTTCCTGGAGATGCTCGACTGCTTCGTCAAACCGGCGCGCGTACATCAAATCCCAAGCATAAATCGATCGGAAAGCGGCATGGAACGGGTCCAATTCCAGGGCGCGTTCGATCTGGGCCATCGCTTCCTCCGGACGCTCCATGTAGAACAAGAAATACGAGTAATAGGCGCGTGGATCCGGATAGTTTGGGTTGAGCTCGATCGCCCGCTGGAATTCCTTTTCCGCACCCTCCCAATCCCAATCCCCCCATGTTTTCTGTGTCGCCAACGCATAATGCACTTCCGGAAGCGTGTCGTCCAGTTCCAGGGCCTTCTGGCGAGCCGCCCTCGATTTCTGCCCCGCCTCGCTGGCGGACACCAATCCCTGCTGCTGGCGTCCGCCCCAGACTTGACCGATACCCACATAAGCCAGAGCGTAATCCGGATCCTTCTCCAAGGCTAACTCGAAGTACTGAAGCGCGAGCTCGAGGTCCTGTGGAGTGAGTTTATAAAAATGAAACATCCCCTTATTATAGGCCTCGTAGGCCTCGGGATTGACCTGGCGGGTACTGGCAAGGTTCGCTTCTTCCTGTGAGGTCAGCTCGACTCGGGTTTTATCGGCAATGGCGCGTGCCATTTCTTTATACATCACCAGCACATCGGTCATCTCCCGGTCGTACGTCTGCGCCCAGAGGTTCCGCTCCTCGGGAAGCGCCTCGATCAACTGCACCCGGATGCGCACGCTGTCTCCGACATGAAGCACCGTCCCTTCCACCACAGCATCCACATTTAATTCCTGTGCAATCTCCGGTATGGGCTTCTTTACACCTTTATACTGCATGACCGATCTGCGAGAAATCACCCGCAAGGCACCGATCTGGGCCAGCTGCCCGATCAGCTCATCGGTCGCTGCATCCACGAAAAACTCCTGCCCTGGATCGCCCGTGAGGTTCTCGAGCGGCAGGACCGCAACCGCTTCCAGGGCTTCAGTACGTCCCGTAAAAAGGCTCAGGATTATGACTGCCGCAATGATGAGCAAACCCGCGATACCTGCATAAAGAATAGCCCTCTTCCTTCTCAGCAGCCTGGCTTTCCTCAGCCTCACCTTGATCTCTTCTGGTACAATTCCCTCTGAGATAGATTTTAGATCATCCAGCAGCTCGTCCATGAGCTGGTATCTCTTTTCCGGATTCTTCTCCAGAGCCTTGCACACAACCTGATCTATAGACAGAGGAATGTCGGAACGTGATTCAGTGACTGACGCAGGCTCTTCATTCAGTATCGAATACACCACGGCCTGATCATGCTCCCCTTTGAAGGGCAGTCGACCGCTGAACAGTTCATACAGAAGCACACCGAATGACCAAATATCTGTCCGGAGATCGACCTTTTCCCCCCGCGCCTGCTCGGGAGACATGTAAGCGATCGTCCCCATGGTCATCCCTTCTTTGGTGACCAGAGTCCCTTCTTCGAGCCTGGCCAATCCGAAATCCATGATCTTGGCCTGACCTTTTTCCGTGACCATGATGTTGGCGCTTTTGATGTCCCGGTGGATCACTCCTCTCTTATGTGCCTCCTGCAAACCCTCTGCGACTTGTGTGGCAATCCCGATGGCTTCATCCAATGCAAGCGGGCCGGATTCGATCTTTTTCTTTAGGCTCTGGCCCTCCACATAGGCCATAGATATGTAGGTTTTCTCCTCGGCCTCATCGAATTCATGGACGGTGCAGATATTGGGATGGTCCAGTGCTGCGGCAGCTTGGGCCTCCTGCATGAATCGCTCTCTGACCTCGGGGATGTAGGTTAACTCCGTAGGCAGAAATTTCAGGGCAACGGTACGCTTGAGCTTGGTATCCTGAGCTTTATACACGACACCCATGCCTCCTCTTCCCAGCTCTTCGATGAGCTGGTACCTCTCTGCAAAGGTCGTTCCTTTGGATAAATCTTTAGCCGGCGTTTGTATGGTCTTTGTGCGAAGGACAGAGATCTCTTCTGGCGACGCGAACTTGGTCCCGCATTTCCCGCAGAAAAGAGTGTCGTCGGGATTCTCGTGCCGGCAATTGGGACAGGTGTTAGCCATCTTTCCTTTTACTTTGATAAAAGATTATCAAGGAATCTCAGGGGTGTCAACCCGCCTGGCGCTTCGTGACAAAAGTGGTGTGATTTCCTCAGCGCATCACCCCCTGAATCACCTCCGAAGGCGATTGACCCTGCCTGAAGCCTGATCCAAAATAGTCTGGTTAAGATGCATTCTCGATGGGAGAATATCATGATGAAGCTATTTATTTTTCTGATTGTCCTTTCTCTGATTCAGGTCACGGTCTCGGCACAGGACACTCGGGTCGATTTCGGCATTTCTGTCGCCGACGGAGAACTTCGGAGTTTTTATCTCGCCGTCAGCAACCACTACCACATTCCTGGAAAAGAAGTGGTGGCCGTTAAAGAGCGGTACCGGTTCAGCACAGAGGAGCTTCCTGTCATTTACTATCTCGCTTCCCGGGCCCGGGTGAAGCCTTCCGCTGTCATCGATCTCCGCATGAACCGGATTTCGTGGCTGGATATCTCTTTCCGGCTCGGCCTCTCCCCGGAGATCTTTTTCGTTCCTCTCACAGTGGAAAAGATCGGGCCTCCTTACGGCAGGGCCTACGGCTACTATAAAAAATACCGTCCCAATAAAGAATGGAAAAAGATCGTTCTGACCGACAGCGAGGTGGTCGATCTGGTCAATCTCAGGTTCATCTCGGAATACCACAAGATCGCTCCGGACAAGGTCACCGAGATGCGGGGCAGGGGAATCAAATTCGTCAACATAAACAAAGAGATCGAGAAAGGAAAAGGAAAATCGAAGGGTAAATCGAAAGGGAAAAAAACGAAGGTCAAGAAGAAAAAGTGACCTTGTTCATACGTTCTCGAGGACAGCGGCCAGCTCCAGGGCTCTGGCCCGGACATCGAAACCGACAGCGCATCGGACGGTGCAGACGGCGCAGTCCCTGCAGGCCAATCCGGCTGAGCTCCAGCCCCTCAGCGCCTCCAGGGCTTTGTGCGGTTTATTGTGGCCGAAGGAATACATATAGGCACGCATAAGTCCGGGGATTTCCAGTCCCTGAAAATATCATTTTTTTATTCATTTCACTTCATCAGGCCCAGGGCATAAAGCACGGCCAGGATAACCGGCTGATGCAATATGTAGATCAGCAGCGAATGACGTCCTGCGGCGTTGACGAACGTTTGCGGCAGGCGCCACGGCAGGAGGCTCCGCCTCGGGGCATAGACCGACCTGCCGAGGGCGGCTCCGATCAAAAAAACCCCGAACCAGGGAATCAGGGGGAAATAGTCGAACGAGGAGTAGCTAGGGCTGTGGATCCCGAACGGCAGCAGCCAATCGAAAGGGATATCCATGCCCCGCTTCAGCAGGTGAAGCGGTACGCCGAGAGCCAGAACGAACACGCCCCAAGCCATGCAGGTGAGCGGCCTTGCTTTCTCGAACGCCGCGCCGAAGACCAGGATCGAGACAGCGAGCAGCTGGAGGATGCCGAACCAGATGGCCGAGGACGAGTCGAAAATATAGGTGATCGCGGTGACAGCGAGCGACACGGCCAGGAGCTTCAAGCCCCGTCGCAGGTTGCTCCGGGTCAACGTGCTGCTCGTCCCGCAAAGGACGATGAAGAGCCCGGCAAAGAAATGCTGAGCCACAGTCCAGGCAACGGTGGACAGGTCTGTCAAAAAGCCAAAAAATCTTTCGACACCGCCGTATGCGCCCAGGTCGTAGAGAAGGTGGTAGCCTACCACAAGGATGATGGACAGACCGCGCAGGAAATCGATCTCCCAGATGCGTTTGGAAACACTCACTTTATCCACAGTGCGAGGATAGTACGGTCTGCCCCCCAGCGTCAAGAAAAAGTCTACAGGCCTTTCTCATTCCCCCGGCAATCGATCCAAATTGTGAATCTTTGAAACGATATCTTACAGATTAATGTGTTTCTTCATTGTCTTCCCTCTGCCACACTTAAATTGACATTCGTCATCCAGTTAAGTATTTTTTAGAGACATATTTCGGGATTTTCATAATAGGTAAAAAAGAAAGTGAAGGATGAAAAAACCAGGAGGAATTCCATGAAGCATATTATTTGTTTTCTCATCATAATTTTATTTTTTTGCCCGGTCCATCCTACACAAGGATGCACGATTGTTATGGTCGCTAAGGGGAAGATCGTCTTAGCTGGAAACAACGAAGACTGGAGAAATCCAAAAACCAAGATCTGGTTCATTCCTGCATCGAATGGAGAATACGGCAGAGTCTGTGTAGGATTTGACAACATGTTTGCCCAGGGTGGTATGAATGATCAGGGGCTGTTTATCGATGCCAATGCCCTCGCTCCGACGGGTTGGAAACCGATCGAGGGGAAACCCACCTTCCAAGGAGCACTTATAGACAGGATACTCGCGGAGTGCGCCACAGTCGAGGATGCCATCGCTTTCTGTGATAATTATAATATTCCTGGGCTGGCCAGAGCCAGATTCCCGATAGCTGACAGGACAGGAGCATCTATCGTTGTCGAATACGGAAAGGGAAAGGTTCAATATGTGAGAAAGACAGGCGTCTATCAAATAGCAACGAACTTTGTGATCACCAATGTGAAAGGGGATAGATATCCATGCACAAGATACAGGATTGCCGATAAGATTCTTAAAAATGCAGAGGATGTATCTCTGGATCTTGTAAGAGCCGTACTGTCTGCCACCCATCAAGAAGGTCAGTATCCAACCATCTATTCGAACATCTGCGATCTCAGAAACGGGATCCTCTATCTGTACAACTTCCACAATTTTGAGGAGGTCGTCCAGTTCAATTTGGAAGAGGAGCTGAAAAAGGGCAGAAAGATCTATGACATTCCTTCTTTATTTTCGATAAAGACCCATATCGCTTATGTGTTCGACGGACAGAGGACGATCTCTGCATCGGAGGAACTGATCAAGGTCATCGAACTCTGGGGAGTCGAAAAAGCTGTAGAAAGATATCACAAAATGAAAAACCAGTTCAGGACGATCTACCGCTATAACTTCAGCGAGCAAGAAATCAACACCCTTGGCTACATGCTTCTGAGTGACGATAAGACCGAGGAAGCAATCGCAATCTTCAAGCTCAATGTCTCCGAACACCCAAAGTCTTGGAACGTATACGACAGTCTGGGAGAAGCCTACATGAAAAGGGGAGAAAAAGAGCTGGCTATCGAAAACTATCAAAAATCTTTAGAGCTCAATCCGGACAATGAGAACGGCAAGGAAATGCTGAAAAAATTGGGAGTTAAAAAATAGCTCAAAGTAAATAGCACTGAGTGCGGACTCGAGTCCTATGTTGAGTGCCCTAACTTGATCGCCACCACGATGAACAGAATCCCAGCAATCAGGTTTGCCGCACTCCCTATTGACAGCAAATTCACCACATCATAAGGAGGAGCGATGCTAAAAAAAGAAGTTTTAACGGTCTTTATTTCCATCTTGTTATTCTTTATTTTTTTACGGGGATTCATTCGAAGAGGCTAGAGAAGACCGGGATAATCACACCCAAAGTCCTCCTCGAGAGGTCGAGGAGTGCTGAAGGGGAATCCTATGTGGGCATCCGGGACATCACAGTCGATGAAAACTCAGCTATCTATGCATTTGATTATCGAAATTACAACATCCAGAAATATGATGAGGAGGGGAAGCCTCTCTTCACTTTTGGTGGCACAGGAGATGAGGATGGAAGGTTTGTCCATCTTACCGGTATCCGGGCTGTAGATGGCCGCATCTTTGCAGTGGACTTCGCCGGACGGGGACATCCTCTAGGCGGCGTCCGATGCTCTTAAGATCTACAGGTTTAGAGAGGGAGAGTCCAGTCTTTTTATCGAAGAGACGGCTACAGCTGTTCCTTTTCCCGATGAGTTGAGAAAGTCTCTTTTGGACCGCCAGTCCCGGATAAAGCCTCCTCTTTTCACTTATGTGCCCGATAACTACCAGATCGTCCATCATCTCCTTTGTGGTCCTGATGGTGATGTGTGGGTGTATGTGAAAAGCAGGGAGAGAACAGGTTTTTTGCGCTATTCTAAACAGGGAAAGCTCGAAGGTTTATACGAAGTTGATGCAGAATTCGATATGATGAAAGCCATGGTCAGGATCTTTAACAACATAATGTATTTTGTGGTTAACGAAAGAGATGGCGTTAAGGTCTATTACTCATACCGCAGGTAGTCAACTGGATTGGTTGTGGCGGTTTTAATAACCTGATAGCTGATAGTCAAAAGGGCAATAGCAAGTACGATGAAACCGGTGAAGATAAAAATTCCTATCCCCAAGTTCACCCGGTAGAAAAAGTTCTGCAGCCATCTGTTCACTACAAAATATGCTATAGGCCAGGCAATTATATTGGAGATCAAAATCCATTTAACAAAATCCTTTATCAGCAGAGAAACGGTATCCGGTACTCTCGCTCCGTGTACTTTTCTGATAGCAATTTCCTTTGTTCGCTGCTCCACCATAAAGGAAGCTAAACCAAATAAACCGAAACTGGCGACAAGGATTCCTATTAAGGTGAAAACTCCTATTAATGTCCCTGTTTTTTCTTCGGCGCGGTAGAGGCGGTTAAAATCCTCATCGAGGAAATGATATTCATAGGGTATTCCGGGAAACAGTTCCTTCCATTTATTCTGGACAAAAGATAGCGTTCGAGAAACCTCCTCCGTCGAAACAGTGAGTGTAATAAATGAAAACATCCAGGAAAAGTTCGTTATTACGAGGGGTTCTATTTCCTGCTGAAGTCCCTCGAAATGAAAATCTTTCACAACGCCTACTATTTTACCTCCTTCCCAGCCCACCAACCGTTTCCCCACTGCATCTTGCGGAGAATGCAATCCCAATGCTCTCACAGCCGTTTCGTTTATCAGAAATTCTGTTTCTCTGAGAGAATCTGTTTCTTTAAAGATTGCCCTGCCGGCAGCGAGTTCGATCCTGTATTCCGGAATAAAGTCTTTGTCAATAAACAGAGTCTTCATCTGCTGACCTTTATCTTCTGCTTCATTGAAAAGTCTATAGGTTTCTGAAGTCTGTATCCTTCCGGGTATACCGCCCGAAACTGCTGCCCCTGTAATCCGGGAATGTTTTGAAAATTCACTTTTAACAGTCTCATAGTTTTCCGAAATATCTGCACCCTTCTGAGCCGGAATAATCAACTTTTGATCTTTAGAAAAACCGAGCTTCTCATTTTTCATAAACCGAAGTTGTCTATAACTGGTAATCGTGCCTATAACTAAGATTATCGAGATGGTAAACTGCCCGACGACCATGATTTTGCGTAAGGTACTCCTTTTGGTTCCCAAGCGCAGCTTTCCCTTGAGAACAAGGGCCGGCTTAAAAGCGGAAAGGAAGACTGCCGGGTAGCTTCCCGCTATTACTCCCGAGAACAATATGATACATATCAATGAAATAAAAAACTCGAACCTGAAGAAATCACTGACTTTGAATTGAATGTCAACCAGTCTGTTAAAAAACGGTAATGAAAGGTCGACTATAATAAAAGCCGCACCTACAGACAAAATTGTCGTAAATAAGGACTCACCGATAAACTGGCTTATAAGCTGATTTCTGAAAGCTCCCACAACTTTACGTATTCCTATCTCTTTTGCTCTGTTGGCACAGCGGGCGGTGGAAAGGTTAATAAAATTGATACTTGCTATCATGAGGATGAGCACCGCTATGGTGGAAAAAATATAAAGATAGAACGGATTCCCTGGCGGTTCTAACTCAGCGAGCAAATGGGAGCGAAGATGAATATCCTTTACCGGCTGGAGAAAAAAGCTCAGTGTCTCCCTGTCAATATGACCTTCCAATGCTTTATTCATCATCCGGGTAAAGTCACTGCTGTCAGTATTCGGCGCAAGTTTGAGATATGTATATATCATCGAAGCGGTCCAGCTGTTTCTTATCTTTTCCGGAAGTGATGAATCATTCAGTGATGTGATGAAGCTGTATTTGAAATGAGTATTCGAAGGAGGGTCTTTAACTATTCCCGTAATCAGAAAATCACTTGAATCAACGGTCAGCATTCTTCCAAGGGAATCTTCCTCACCGAAATATTTATTCGCCATACTCTGGGAAATGACGATCGATTCCGGATTTACGAGCGCCTGTTCCGCATTTCCCCTGATAAATGGAATGGTGAAAATGTTGAATATATCCTTGTCTGCATAGAAAAAGTCATGTTCATAAAAAACCGTGTCTTCTTTTTTAATAAGCACATTACGACGCTGTATTCTTCCTGCATATTCAACCTGGGGTAAATTCTTTTTCAAATGGGCTGCGAGAGGATAGCCGACAGAGGCACAGATATTTTTCTCCCAGGGTAAATTTCTATCCAGCCCGATTCTGTATACTCTGTCCGCGGCTTTGTGATAGTTATCATAGCTCAGCTCAAAACCGACATAGAAGATAATAAGCATGCAGCATGCAATTCCAACAGCCAGACTCGCAATATTGATAAACGAATAACCTTTGTGCTTCCTGATATTCCTGAATGCAATTTTAGAATAGTTTTTGAACATTACTATGCTCTATTAAATATTAATCGCAATAAACATGCCAAGCAAAAATCAATTGACCGCGGATATCAGCAGATGGAAATTACATCAAATTTTAATCCCTTTTCCTGCATCACGGACCTTACTCCAGCATCCTCCAGATATTTTGAACATTCATGTCATGCATATCGATTCCCCAGCCGGGAATTACTGGATTAATATGTTTTATATGATTAAATTCCTCGAATGAAAATTTATTCTGTACTTCCTCGAGCGTCATACCATCTGCTTTAGCCGATTTTATTCCTTCCCAGAGATCGCTTACATACTTTAGATGTTCTTTGACCTCTGCCAATGTCAATAATCCGCCGTGCCCTCCGATCACATATTCGATTTGCCCTTCTTTATCTGTAAATTCTTTAAATATTTCAAGCCATTTTGGAATATCTGTATTCCGACTTATCCATGGAAGCCTGTCATTGTTAAAAACATCTCCGACATTCAACAATTTCAATTCTGGAATATAGGTAATGATGTCATTATCCGAGTAAGAAGGAATATTATGAACCATGTGCAGAGTTAAATCCCCTAACCGCAAGGTCAATCGGTCATTAAAGGTAATGTCCGGCGGAGTCAGAATAAAATCGGGAGAAGATAATTCTTTTAACAAAAGCGTATAGGCAGTGATAAATTCATTTGTTTCTTTTTCTTCCAGAGATCCTTTTGTTACATCTTCTAGCCTGTCTTTCGCGTTTTGAAAAGATCGATAAAAGAATCCTCCCTGTTCATGCACCCGCTTTACATTCACTTCCATCCGGGAAGGGACTATATCATGCCCGATAATGACAGCCTCTGAGAACTCCTGGTTGCCGGTAGTGTGGTCGAAAGCAGCGTGAGTTAAGACAAGATATGCGAAATCGTTTCTACCAAATTCCTTCTCAATGATTTTTTTTACTCTGCGTGCAAGACCCGCCAGCCAAGTTGAGTCGAAAACAATGATACCTTCCTCGGTTGAAACGGCAAGCACGTTTGTCAATACAGACGTTTCACCGGTTTTTAGGAATAATATCCGATCATTCAGTTTATTCACTTCAATAGGTATTATGTCTCTGTTCTCTGCTTGAATTTGAGAAGTCATTAACAATATGACCACTAAAGCTGAAATGGTCTTTGAGATTTTCATTTTTGCCTCCAATCTGACCTAATTTTTCAATTTTAATCAGCAATAAGCATGCCAATCTCATCTTCTTGGGGTTTTCTAAAACTGAAAAACATACATGTATCATTTATTAACGGTTAATGTCCAAAATCGGACAGAAATAAATGCCCACCCTTTGCATGTTTCATTTTAATCCTAATAACACGATTTTTATCAAATTTGGCGACTAGGAGGGATGAAACGCAACCTACACAATTGAGTCCAGGTATCTGTAAGCATCCTTTGGTTTGGGAAAGTATAACTAAAGCGGTCACAATTTTTATTGTCGCATATAATATACATTGTGCGCCTTTTGATAGAATGTGCCGCTAATCAAGTTTGACAGCATCTCTCCCTTTGTAATAAAAGTTAGGTGAATTTTGAGGATTAGGCGCACAGCACCCATGCGTTTTTGGAGGATCGTTTATGGATAAGAAAATAATCAACAGAAGGCAATTCATGAAATCTTCGGTTGCAGGGATGACAGCCTTTATTTGCCTTCCTTCCACCGCTAAAAGACAGCGTAAAAACCAAAAGGAGAGAAAACTTATCTACCGTATCCTTGGAAAGACCGGGATTGAAGTTCCAGTGATAGGAATGGGAATACTGTCATCAGGTAGTCCGGCTCTTATGCAGGCAAGTCCACGTTTATAATAAGAAATACACATACTTTGAAGAAGATGGATATG
>JABAOH010036779.1_pt2 | contig 16220 bp, 18 predicted proteins | sample 7062181 | NCBI WGS metagenome assembly JABAOH01 (sample SAMN14538630, study PRJNA623070) | marine sediment metagenome | biome: marine biome [ENVO:00000428]; feature: marine pelagic biome [ENVO:01000023]; material: deep marine sediment [ENVO:00002113]; isolation source: pool of 5 deep marine...
CGCGCTGGGAAAACCATAGCCCCTGTAGTTACCCAGAGAAACCGTCTTCCCATACTGACGGCAAAGCTGCTCCACTATGGATTTGATATGGGGAATATTCTTGACCGATGAACAGAGGAAGGAAATGAGGCATTCCCAGGGATCCTGGCGGATTAACCTCAATCCCCGATAGAGCTCGATGGCCCTTTGAATGAAGGGGTCTTTCCCGATCCGACGATAAACCTCCCCCATGTCATCGTCCAATCGAAAAAACCGGGCAACGAACTCCCCTTCCACCCCCTCGTAAGAGATGTGCTCCCCTTTTTGCCAGATCCTGAAGACGCGGTTCCCGGCGTGGATAAGGTAGTAGTCTCCAAAGCTGATGTAACGAAAGAGCTGGCCCGAGTTCAGGGTGTGGTGGAGGTTGAAATCCCTTACTCGTAGAGAATTCATCGGCGGAACTCCTGGCCCGCACTGGCAGTGAGGGCGAGCACGTCCAATTCCGGTCGAAGGGAAAAACCCGTTGTGATGGCTCAATTATATCCAAAAAGAGTCCCGTGGGAAATTCCCTGTGAGAGTTCGCTGAGGTTCTGAAAAACGAAAGACCAACGAAAGGCAATCAGACGAATGATCTAACAGATAAAAAAAGGGCAGGGCCTTTGTGGCCTTGCCCCTCCCTTTGAGAACTGTCCAGATGAGTCAATGCATCAGTTTCAGAAGAGGGAATATATCTCTATCTTCCTCCCTCCCTTATGAAAAGGGGCCCGCCCCCTTTTTTATGTGAATCACTGAGCTTCCCAGCTCATATCAAGCCAGAAAGTGACAAATGAAGATGTGACCCCACTTTTCACTTTTACTTTTTAAGCTTCTGGCCTCCCATCCTTCCGTTTAACAAAAAGACCTGCCCCCATACCCCCCAATGAGGGAAATTAAAACTGCCAAGAAAGTAACAAGACCACATTTGTACAGTTTGAACCCGCCGATTTTTTCCAAAAAACTCAAAATGAAAGTTTGCCCCCGCTTCCCTATTTAACGGACGGACATCCCCTGCTTTTCCTGACCTTCCTGTCCTTACGTTTTTGCTTTTGCAAAACCCCTTAGGATGGTATAATAGACCCTACACTGAGGAGGTGGCGATGAAAAATTATCGCTTTTCTGTAGTAATTGAGCATGACGAGGAGGGTTATTTCGCATTCTGCCCTGAATTGCAGGGCTGCTATACCCAAGGTGAGAGCTATGAGGAAGTGCTGGAAAACATAAAGGACGCTATTCGCCTTCACGTTGAGGATCGTCTGAAGAACGGCGAGGAAGTTCCTCATGTCCATTCCATCAGCCTCACCTCCTTGGAAGTCGCGGTATGACTGAGAAACTGCCTCGAATCACAGCGGCTGAGGCTATCAGAGTGTTGGAGCGCGTAGGGTTTCTTCTTGCTCGCCAAAGCGGAAGCCACAAAATATATAAGAATAAAGAGGGGAAGAGAGTAACGGTACCCTATCATACCGGGAGAACACTCCATCCTAAGGTTTTGCGGAGTATCTTGAGGGATGCTAATCTTACCGTAGAAAGATTCAAAGAGTTGCTGAAATGAACGTTACCATATTCTTCTAATGTGATCTTCAGATAAAAAACAGGGCCACTTCTGACCCTGCCCTTTCCTCTTGAGAATTCTTATCTAGGGATCAATTTATCCATTGCTGAAATCGTGAAATATCACTCTTACACTTACAATGCCTTGCTCCAACTAATCTGCCCGTCAAATGTTCAGATCTGATGCCCCTTTGTTTGCACTCGGAAATATCTCTCAACACCTGTCAACGCACTTTCAGCGAAATTCTTCTCTCCAAAATGTCGTCTTGCAAGACCTGACCTTCACCCTTAATTGTGACAAGTAATGTAATTTCGAAGGTCAAAACTTAATATTTAAGATGTGACCCCCTACTTTTTATACTTTTTATATCTTCACATTTCGATCCATGAATGCTCTTTGATGCTCAGCCTGACTAAACCGTTTGAGAATTAATCCTTAACCGATAGTGCTCGACATTGCCGTTGACAATCCGATTAACCACATCTTGGCATCTCTGCATATTTAACAAAGCCTGGATGTCCGCCTGAACCATGATCTTCACCAATTCATGGAATGTCACTGACGGTTCCCAGCCCAGGATGTTCCCGGCTTTGGACGCATCTCCAAGAAGAAATTCTACCTCGGTGGGTCGGAAGTATCGGGGATCAATTTCGATAACAACGTCTCCAAGTTTGAGGCTTGACGTCTGAGGTTGGAGGTTAGAGGCGAAGGAGGAAGATAGGGGTGAGGCTGAGGTTAAAGGTTGGAGGCTAGAGTCTAAGGAGCGAACAATACCCTTTTCGTCTACGCCATTACCTTTCCACTCCAATTCAATCCCCGCATTTTCAAATGCAAGATTGACAAATTCCCTGACCGAATGGCTTTCTCCAGTCGCAACCACAAAGTCGTCAGGAGTGTCTTGTTGCAGAATGCGCCACATGGCTTCCACGTAATCGGGAGCGTACCCCCAGTCTCTTTTAGCCTCGAGGTTGCCCAGATAGAGGCAATCCTGGAATCCAAACCTGATCCTGGCTACAGCACGGGTGATCTTCCGGGTAACAAAGGTCTCTCCTCGGCGAGGAGACTCGTGATTGAACAGGATTCCATTGGAAGCGAAGATTCCATAGCCCTCTCGATAGTTCTTAGCCATGTAATAGGAATAGACCTTAGCAGCAGCATAAGGGCTCCGGGGCTGAAAAGGGGTCTCCTCGCTCTGGGGTGGTGGAGTGCTTCCGAACATCTCGGAGGAAGATGCCTGATAAAAGCGGGCTTTCACTCCACTTCGCCTAATGGCCTCCAGGATCCGCGTGGTCCCAAGTCCCACAACGTCACCTGTGTATTCAGGCATGTCAAAGCTCACCCTAACATGGCTCTGGGCGGCCAAGTGATAGATCTCGTCCGCCTGGACATTATAGATCAAGTTAGTTAGTTGCCCCGAGTCGGATAGATCCCCATAATGCAAAAAAAATCGAGCCTCAGGATCATGAGGATCCTGGTAGATATGTTCAATACGCTCAGTGTTGAAGCTGCTCGTCCTCCGGATCAAACCATGGACCTTGTATCCTTTTTCCAAAAGCAGTTCCGCCAGGTAGGATCCGTCCTGCCCGGTGATGCCTGTAATAAGAGCTTTCATCATTTTCTCCTTAGTCCATTACAAACTGTTATTTGATAGAACTCCTTTGAATGGTTCCGCTACATTGCTTCTTGGCCTTTCAATCTCCTCATGTCTCCATCAACCATCATCTTTATCATCTCCTCAAAAGACACAGTCGGTTCCCACCTCAATTTTCGTTTGGCTTTATTGGCATCTCCTCTGAGTTCAAAAACCTCAGATGGCTTATAGAATTTTTCGTCCACAACCACATAATCATTCCAATCTAGTCCGACATGACCAAAGGCTATTTCACAAGGGTCTCTCACAGAATGCGTTTCCCCTATAGCTATTACGTAGTCTTCAGGGGTATCCTGCTGGAGCATTAGCCACATAGCTTTAACGTAATCCGCTGAATATCCCCAATCTCTTCGAGCGTCTAAATTCCTCACCCTTAACGAAAATGCAGGACCGCTTTTCACCCCTTTTGAAAAAGTAGCCTGTCCCCTTTTTCCTCTTCTTTTCTCGAAGGTGGCAAACCCGCAAGAGTCGTACCCGCGATACTCTAGTCGTTGCAGTGACCTGATGAGGTCATCCCTTACCGAGAATTTCTCTTTCGCTATGATGCCGACAATGCCACACATGTTTGTTCGTCTCTCGTGTTCGTTTTCAGGTGATCGTATGAGGTCTTAATCCTTGTTCAACGCCTCCCTATTCGGCTTTATGGAATGAACTGGACGAAGTTTCCATCTTCATCTATTGGAACTACTGATGATACGAGTCTAATTATCTTTATATCGATATATCTATGCAGGCCGAATGGTGGCACCCAAATAGATGGCGCTCAGAGTTAAAAAAGCTCCTAGCCCCTCTATGGGCCTTGTCGGCCTGGCAAAGAAGAGGATATCCCAGACAAACGCCAGGGCGGGCTGGAGAAGAAGGATAAGACCAGCCCGCCAGGCCTCCACTCTGGGAAGGCCTTTGGAAATCAAAACCCATCCCAATACCTGCCCGACCAATCCATAAGCGATCAGAGTTGTCCAACTCTTAAAGTCCGGTATGAAAAAACCTTCTTGCTCCCCCCATCCTTCGAGCCCCAGAAGTCCGGCAGCGATAAGAGAGATCATGGCCATATTGACCATAACGGCCAAAGAATCCGCTCCTGATTGGGACCTGCGCAGTGTCAGGATATAGGCCGCATAAAAGAGGGCAGCAGAAAGTCCCAGAAACAACCCGGTCTTGTAGTTTTTCTCCAGATGATTCCATTCTATACCGACCAGCATCAAAAGCCCAATTACAGATAAGGGAATGGAGACCATCAGCCTCCAAGTAAGACGTTCTCTTAGAACAAGTACGCCGAAACCCGCCAAAAAAAATACCTGGAAATTGGCCAATATAGTGGCCAAGCCAGGCCCCACAGAATGAATGCTCCGGTGCCATAAGGCCGTGTCCAATGCTAAGAACAGCCCGCAGACACCAGCCGTCAGCAAAGGGCGGAATCCGTTCCACAACTCATTTCCTCTGAGCAATACAATGGTAACAAGGATAAAGCCTCCAAATAGCAAGCGGTAGAATCCGGCTATGGTTGGCCCCACTTCAGCGAGCTTAACAAAGACAGCTGAGAAGCTAATTAGACTAGCACCCACCACGAGCAGAATCACGCCTATGAATCTGTCGGGAATCTTACTGATGGAAGTCATACTCATCATTCGATAGATTCAATCTCCGTACCCTTTTTGTCTTCCCCAATTCCAAACTTGAAAATGGGAATCACTCGATGAAGAAAGTGGCTTTCGTGATCTTTTGGCCATTCTGACGCGCAATAATACAGGGATTGCCCGATCGATCGTATCAAAATCCAGAAAGTAGATTGTTTAATCCACACCCCCCAACTCATCTGTTACCTCCGAAGCTATGTATTCTTCACTGTTCGCGCTCCTCTCGACATTTATTGGATGCGATTTCACAGCAAATACATAGTAAGGAAATAATTTTCACTTGACAGGGAAAAGCTCTTCCCTTGGCAAAGTCCTTTTTGATGGGCGCCCCTAATTGTCACTGCCTCCAAAGCTATATCGAACTTCTATGCTTTCGCCGTTTAGCAAACTTCTCACCCAAATAAGCCTTAATGACTCGTTCATTGTTGGCGATATCTTGGGGTCTTCCCTCCGCGATTTTCCGACCACCATCCATTACGATGATATGCTGGGCAATGTTCATGAGGACTTCCATCACATGTTCTATGATAAAAAGGGTCAGGTCTTTCTCCTGATGAATTCTTTGGAGAAGGGCTACCATCTCATCCCGTTCCTTCGGATTTAAGCCCACCGCAACCTCGTCAAGCATCAGGATCTCTGGCTTGGTAGCAAGGCTCACGGCGAGACCAACACGCTTTTGTGTGGCTATAGGCAATTCTTTCAAGGAAGTGTCTGCGTGTTTCTCCAGTTCCAAGAGGTTCAGTACCTCGATGGCCTCTTGTCTCGCGGTTTTACAGCCGGCACTCCTACAGAAGGCCCCCATCATGACATTCTCCAAGACGGCAAGATTTCCCGAAATACTCATAGTTTGAAAGGTCCTGCCAATCCCCTCCCGGCTGGTCTGGAAGGGTTTGAATCCGGTGATATTCTTACCCTTGAATCGTATTATGCCCTTGTCCGGCTTGTGGTACCCAACAATGCAATTGAATAGGGTGGTCTTTCCCGCTCCGTTCGGACCTATAAGGCCGATGATCTTCCCTTTTTCAACCTCTAAAGAGATATTGTTGTTAACGATTAAATGGCCTAGTTTTTTGGTCAACTTGATTACTTCCAACATCGTCATGAAAGATATCTCCGGAGATGTTGACTCGAGTTCTCTCAATTATGCTAGGGTGCCAGAATGGCTCATGGCATGTGGGGAATGTTGCAGAAGGACCGATCTATGCCGCTGGAATGCGTTCTCGTACGAAAGGGTCCAGGGTTCCTTTGATCCGCCATATTCGGGCTTTCTCCGCTCCGTGCGGGATGAAATAGAGCATAATCCCGGAAGGCTCCCAACCAACACGATGGAGGGCTTTCTGTGAGGATTTGTTATCTGTGGCGACAACCGTATAAGCCCTCCGATATCCTGTCTGCTGGAGGAAGCGAAGCATCTGGTTATTTACCGCAGTATGGATAGACTTTCCTCGCCATGCTTCTATTGTGAAACCGTCGTTGCAAAGGGCTTCATTATGCGTCAAGTGAATGTGGCGGCCTGTACCTGCCACCGATTCCTCCCAATGGAAGAAAATCCAATTGTAGTGGACGATCTGTGTCCCAATTTTGGCCACAAAGCATCTTTGCCCTCGTCGAAATCGCTGGAGAATCGTGTCTCGGATGCCCAGCTTAGAATACCATTGAAGGTTTTTCAAAGGGCCATATCGTCTCGCTACTAGCGTGACGAGGTGATCAACGTCGGATTCGGGGGCTTGGCAAATGGTAATCTCCACCTTCGCGAGTATTTCTTTGAGCGGCTGGGTCAGATCTCTCTGGTAAAAGGTTACGAGGCCCACGGAACCCAACGGAGAGAGGAATGTTATCACGGCTCGCCAGAGAAGGATATGTATGCCCTCATAGCGGAGTGTCTCAGTTGCCCGTCTGTAATACCACTCCACAAGAGACCTCTTCATTTCTCAGATTCCTCTTATCCCAATTTGCGTTGCATAGCGGCAGATAGCTGCTACCACGCGGACTGTTTCGAGTGTCGATTGATAGCAGGGAATATGAGATCTTTCCAGAATGTTCATATTCTTTAGCATGCTGTGCGGTGACGCCCAATAGACGTAGAGCGGTTTTGCCGAGGAGACATCGCCTTGGGACTGCGTGGCGGTCTCTGCGAGGGCAGACATTAACTCTTCCAGCATCGTTGCAATGTCAATGACGGTCACAAGCAAGAGATCAATCTCTGCAGAGGCAAAGAGTGTCCCAATCAAGGGAGGATAGACTTTCGGAAACTCCCACCAGATAGGGGTGAGATCAACAGGATTTTCTACGCTGGCGTAGGAAGGGAGATAAGGGCGTAGGGCATTCTGTAGCTCGTTAGAGAACTCTGGGATTTCGAGCCCGTGCTCGACACAGAGATCGGCTAACTCCGCTCCTATTCCCCCCGATCCAGTTACGATTCCGACCTTACTTCCACGAGGAAGCGATTGCCAGCTCAGTCCCTTGGCAATATCGAGCATCTCCAGCCCTGTTTCCGCTGGGATGATCTTGCTTGTGTTCCCCCCTTCCTGTATATCTTTACCATCTGGGGTAATCCCAATGTGCGCAATAGACGCGCGACTCCCCGCCGCCGTCCTCCCGAGCTTTGTGAGGATAAGTGGTTTCGCCGCCGCCACCGCGCTGGCACGAGCGAAAAACGCTTCCCAATGCGCCACTGATTCTAAAAATACACCCACAATACGAGTATCCACATCGTGGGAAAAGTATTGGAGTATTTCATCTACTCCAACATCTGCGGTATTCCCCAGATCGCAGAACTTGGCCATTTCGAGTCCGTGATTGTGGGTGTACATATAGATGGCCATCCCAAACCCCCCACTCTGCGTAACGCAAGAAAAACCGGATCCCCTGGGTGGAAGCTCCGGTGCCATAGAGGCATTCAGCCCATAAGGACAATTTAGCATTCCCATGGTATTGGGACCCACAACCCGAATGTCTCGCTCTTTTGCTAACCGGATCAGCTCCTGCTCAAGGGGTTTTCCCCCTCCAGGTACTTCTCCAAAGCCGCTTGGAATTGCGAGCAGGAATTTCACCTGTCCCCATGAAAAGCTCCGGACCAGTCTGAGCAGTTGTTCCCCGGGAATCAAAGCGATAACAAGGTCAAGCTTTTTCGGGATCGCGTTGATGTCCGTATATGCAGGAAGCCCAATGATTTTCCGCTCTGTCGGGTGAACGGGAAATATCTCTCCCGAAAAACCAGCTAAGAGATGCTGCACAAAGAGATTTCCCATCTTTCCATCTTTGTTACTTGCCCCGACTACGGCAATATTCCGAGGGGTAAAAAGACACTCCAACGCTTGTTTCACGGTCATAGACAGCTCCTTAGAGGTAATTCCCCCCCTCTCTTTTCCACTGCCCGAGGTACTCTTTCTGAATACTCGGGTCCGCGAGAAGTTCTTTTCCTCCTCCGCTTTTGACAATCATCCCCTCACGCAAAACATACCCGTGATCAGCGTATATCAGAGCCGTATGCACATCTTGCTCAACCACAATGAGTGTTACTCCTTCCTCCTTGATGTTAACCAAAGCTTCCAATAGCTCATCTACGACTACAGGGGCCAAGCCCATCGACAGTTCGTCTACCAATAACAATTGAGGCTGGGACATCAGACCGCGGCCTATGGCACACATCTGCCGTTCCCCCCCGCTGAGGGTGCCGACTATCTGTTTTTCCCTTTCCCTCAAAGGAGGGAAGAGGTCAAAGACTCTCCGAACTCGTTCGGCGGTCTTCCCATCCTCATTGTGGGTAAATGCTCCCATCATCAGGTTCTCTCTGACCGTCATACCTGCAAAGAGCCTTCGCCCCTCCGGCACCAGGGCAATCCCCATTCGCATCCGTTCATGAACTGGGAGGGAACTAATCTCCTTGCCCAGATACCATATTTCACCTTGAAAAGGCTTGATTAAGCCCACGATTGTCTTTAAGAGGGTGGATTTCCCAGCTCCATTAGGACCCAAAAGCGCCAACCACTCTCCCTTTTGTAGGGAGAGCTCTATGTCCCACAGGACCTGCAGAGGCTTGTAGCCAGAGTCGATTTTGTGCAGGTTAAGCATCACGTTTCCCTCATTCTGCCGCTGACTCGCCATCCCAGTCGGTTTGTGCCTCTCGGATTCTCTTCTGCCGGCTACCCTGTTGAACCCAGAGAGGGAGAAACCTCTTCGGAGTGATGAGAGGAAGCCCTGGGGCAGGAAGATAACGACCAGCATAATAATTACCCCCAGTGTCCCCACGTGATAGGCAAGCAAATGACTCCAGGCGAGTATAGAGATAAGTTCTAGGAAGAATGCTCCTGCGATTGGACCAAGGACGGTCCCGGCCCCGCCGAGCAGGAACATGACAAACGATTTGATTGCAATCGTCATATCAAATACCGCTCCTGGCTCGATATAGGTCATCCAATAGGCGTAGACATTTCCGGCAATTCCCGTAAAAACCGCACTGATCATCCATGCCATAGTTTTATATTTAGTGGTATTTACCCCCATGCTCTCCGAAAATTCCTCATTAGCCCGAATCGAACGACACGCATACCCAAAACGACTTTTGCTGAACAGATAGGTAACGAGAATGCTCAACACCATGGTCCCGTACAATAAGAAGTAGAAATACCGGGCATTCGCGCCAACATCTCCTGTAGGCAGAGGTAGGGATAGCCCCATTCCCCCACCGGTCAGATCGCTTAGATTATCCACAATCGCCCTCGTTGCCTCGTTCAACCCGAGGGTAGCGATGGCAAAATAGTGACCTTTTAATCGCAGAAGAGGTAAGCCAAAAAGCAACGTAAAGAGAAGACATACCGCTATTCCAACCAGCACACTGGTGGCGAAGGAGGCGTGGAATTTCACCATCACGATACCCGTGCTATAAGCACCCAGTCCGAAAAATACCACATTGCCGAAGGCTGGGTACCCGGTGTAGCCAGCCATGATATTGATCCCTTGCGCGAGGATGGCAAACATAAAGATATTCGTCAGGATGCGCACCCAGTACAAGCTCAAGAGAAACGGACACCAGGCCAGGAGAATTCCCGCTGCCACACAGACCAGGATCACAACTTTCTCCTTCATCCCCAACTCCATCGACTATTCCTTGACCTCAGCATAGAATTGCTTCCCAAGGATCCCCCGTGGCCTCAGGACTAGAATTGCCACTAACAGGGTAAAGCTTATCGCATCCCTGTACCCAGCTTCGAGCAACACGGAAGCAAAATTCTCTGCTATGCCCAAAATCAGTCCTCCGACAACAGCTCCGGGAATGCTTCCAAGTCCACCTAACACCACGACGACGAATGCCTTCATGGTAAACAAACATCCAAGGACCGGAGAGAAAGAATGTATCACGGTGATAAGTGATCCGGTCATCCCGGCCATACTGGCCCCAATGCCGAAGGTAATAGCGTAGACATGGAAGATATTGATACCGACTAGACCGGCAGCATCCTTGTCAAAGCTAGTGGCTTTGATCGCGTTTCCAAACTTCGTTCGGTTCATAAAAAAAGAGAGGATCAGCGTCAGGACCAGGGCGAAGAGAAACACTCCTAGGCGCGTATAGGGAACCTTAAGGGTACCCCATTCCAATCCGAGGCCAGCATAGGACGGGGTGATGGAGCGCATGTCAGCGGTAAACAAGAGGAGATTCATATTGATCAGGGCCATATCCAGCCCAAACGTCAGGATCAGGGTCATGAAGATCGACCCCCCTATCACCAAGTTAATGAGATATTTCTGCACTGCATAACCCAGAAGGAAGAGCGCCAGGCCACTTATGGGGATCGTGAGGAAAGGGTCAAGACCCGTGGCAGAGCATATGACATAAGTGATATAAGCCCCCAGAATGATCATGCTCCCATGGGCCAGATTAATAAGGTTCATCACACCCCAGATGACAGAAAATCCCATAGCTGCACAGCCGTAGAGACCGCCAAGAAGCACTCCGTTAATGAGAACCTGCATGAATAGCATGCTCAGGCTCCCTTCTTATTCGGACATTATAAGACCGTGGCGCCTATTGAGTCGGTCCGATTTTCCCAACAGAGTTTACCCCCGGAACTGATTCCTTTTCTTGCCCTGCCCTAGTAGGTAGTTCAGGGGTAGGCCACTGTGTGTGTTATGAGCCGGTTGAACAGGAACGGCCATCTTGCGACATGAGGGGATGATGAGCGAAATTCCGGATAACCGTTCCTTTTCGACCGCAAGGTCCGACCAGAAGGCTACCCTTGACCAGATTCGTGTGTGAATCTCTGCAAGGCGAATGCGAAGTAATCCGCTTATCTGGTTGAAATTAAGGCGGTTTTGGTTTTGAGAAATTCGGATAGAGCCCAATTATTAAGAGCCAGGAATGGGGTAGATCAATTCTCCTTCTGCTCCCTGTTTGGGATAGACCAACACAGGTTTCCCATTTTGCAATTGAACCACGGCCATACCCTTTCCAATGTTCATGCCCTTCTCGTTGAATCGGATCTCCCCGTAAAACGTCATGATATCCGTCTGCGCGATGGCATCCCGTACCTTTTGAGGATCTTCCACTCCGGCTTTTTGGAAGGCGTGATGATAGACCAATAGGGCTGCAGCTGACTGAGGAGGATGATAATCGGGTTCATAACCGAAATCCTGCTCGAAAAGGCGAGCAAATTCCGCGGCCGTATACCCGAAGACATCGTCTTTCCAAGGCATGCTCGCACTCCACTGAATCGGCTCCAGGAGATATTCTGCATCTCGTCCCAAGGATTTCACAAAGCCGGGGAGGGTTGGGCCAAGCATCAGGCCAAACATCTTCGGCTTTACGCCCATCTCCTTGGCCTGTTTCACCAGCAGAATCATATCTGAAGTATAACCTCCAGCCAACAGGATATCAGGTTTCTTCTCCCGCACTACGGCTAACATAGAGGAAAGATCTTTGGTTCCAGAAGGGTATTTCTGTTTATACACGACTTCCAGGCCGAGAGGTCCTGACTGCTTTGCCGCCCCATCCATAGCCAGTTGGGGAAAGAGTGTGTTTTCATTGATCAGCGCTACGGTTTTCGGCCGCGGGTTTGACTCAACGGCCATCTTCAAGATATTGCCCGTGTATTGGTCCACGGTATTCAGGGTGGCAAAAATGTACTTGTAGCCACGTTCGAAGATGGTCGTCGCTGCCCCATGGGCCTCAACCATCGGGAGCCTGTATTTCTCAGCCACTGAACTTGCCGGGAAGGTGCACGAGCTACTGTACGGTCCCAGCAAGAATTTAATGCCATCCTCGACAATCAATTTTTCCACCAGCCGGACCGCAGTCTTAGGATCACTCTCATCATCATAATACACAGTCTCAACCTTATACGGCTTTCCCTTAATCTTGATTCCTCCTCGCGCATTGATGTGTTTGACATAGAAGTCGTATCCATCTTTGACGAGACGCCCTTCCGTGGCCATTTTACCGGTGAGGGAGAGTGAGGCGCCAAATCGGATCACGTCCTCCGCCCCCACACGCGAGGATAGGGAAAGGAAGAAGAGGATGAAGGACACCCAACAGATACAAATGCAAAAACACTGGTTATGTTGAGATTGCACCACTTTTCTGTAACAGTTCCTTTGCATGACGGCCTCCTCTGTACCAACTGGTACAAAAATTGAGTTAGTATCTTACGGCCGCGTCTCTACCGATCCGCAGCCAACCTAAAGACTACCCACCATGACGCCAAGAAGCTACTGTCTAGACATTTGAGCACTTGCAAGGATTTTCAAACTCAACAATATTTTATCGTCAGCGGCGCGTTGGCATTTTTGGCCTAGATATAATCGCGGGGCGAGTCACGCGCGTTCGGTAAGCTCTCTATAACGCTTCCCAAGATAGGCCTCCATTACCTTTTTATCGTTGAAAACAATTTCCGGGGTACCCTCGATCACTTTTTCTCCATGGTGTAGGACAAGAATGCGATCAGACACATTTGCGATCGCCTTCATCACGTGTTCGATCACGATAATGGTCACACCTGCATTCCGGACTCTTTTAATAATTTCTACCACTTCATCGATTTCCGTAGGGTTGAGGCCGGCCATCATCTCATCTAGGAGGAGCAGCGTCGGAAGCATCGCCAGGGCTCTGGCCCTTTCCAGGCACTTACGTTCTAGAACATTCAGGCTTTCTCCAGGTACATCCTTCTTTCCAGTCAGTCCCAACAGGCCCAGAATTTCCTCCGCCTTGCTGCGGGCGGCCCAGATGGTCTTTTTACCCCCTTTCTTTCCAAAGAGGGCTCCTATCATCACATTTTCCAGCGTTGTCATGTTACTAAAGGCCCGAGCAATCTGGAATGTCCGACTTATCCCAAGGCGGCCAATCTGGTGCGGTTTGAGACCCCGAATCGATTCCCCGAGAAAATGCACGTCTCCAGACGAATAAGGGGTGGTTCCGGTGATCAAATTGATCAGCGTGGTTTTCCCGGCACCGTTGGGTCCAATAACGCCAAGGATTTCGCCTTCCCGAAGGGTGAAGCTGACATCTTTTAGTGCTGTTAGATTACCGAAATATTTAGTAACGCCAATCGCTTCCAGAATCTCCATGGGATCTTCCCTAAATTAATCCGCAGGAGTCGTAGCCCCGATACTCTAGTCTTTACAGTGACCTGATGAGGTCATCCCTTACCGAGAATTTCTCTTTCGATATGATGCCGACAATGCCGCACATGTTAGTTCGTCCCTCATGTCCGTAGACCGTGTTCAGCATACGTGTCCGTTTGGTGTTATACTACCTAGTGTTCGTGCATGGTTCTAATCTTTATTCGTTTTAGTAGGAGGAATTAGAATGAAGTCGGTCAAAGAACTTGATGTTTTTAAGCTAGCCCATGAGATGGCATTGGACATTTACAAGATCACCAAAACCTTCCCAGAGGATGAAAAATTTGGTCTTACCTCCCAGATGCGAAGAGCCGCGTACTCAGTACCAATGAATTTGGTCGAAGGTGCAAATAGATTGAATACGAAAGAGTACCGGCGGTTTGTCGGAATTGCCAGGGCATCAGCAGCTGAAGTAGAATATCAATTACTCTTGGCTAGGGATTTGAATTATATTGATGAGAATACCTACGAAAACAGTCGATCGAGTTACGATAGAATTTGTCAAATGCTTACCGGGTTGGCCAAATCTTTAAAGTAATTCTTTCTAACGCTTCACGAGCCACGAACACGAATCACGCAATACCAACACGTAATCACAAACTACGAACACGACCCACGGTCACGCTTCACGAACACGAGTCATGTTCTTAGTGAACTTCCCTCTCAACCCTTTCTTTCCGGTTTCGATTAATCTTCGCTCAATGCACTTAGGGCAAAGAGTGTGCGTCTCAGTGGGGTCATCGAAGGGGAACTTTTCTCCCAGTCCACGATGGCATTCCAGACAAATTATTTTCATCTTTTCGGGTCCTCTTTGTTACGAGCACGCTTAACGGCTCACGCTCACGCTTTGCGGGCTGCTGACTGCGGTCAGTGGTCGGCCATCCTTATTATCACTTCTCAATACAAACAGGCTCTGAGTAATCACTTTCATTTCCTGAAGTATCCACTGCAGTAACAACAAAACATAATGGTCCGCTAAAGTTGTCTGATATCTTAAGTTCAAAAGTGCACGTTGTGGTAGGATGAGGAATTGGAGCATCATTGATTTTCTGATAATCCCCCCTATAGTGAGAATAAAGATTGTAATGGCTCACATCTGGCTCGGTATTGAGATCCCAGGCTACTTCTAGTTCAACACCGGTTTTACATGAAACAAGTAAGAGCAAGAAAAAGACAAAAATGATTATCAGGAATTGAGACTTTTTTACGATGTTTCTCCTTTCAATTGCTCAGAAGACCGCTGGCTATTGACCGCAGACCGCCGTCAAGCGGAAACACTGGAATCGAATCCTTTAGAATTTCCGCGGATACGATCCACCCACTCGATTTCCACTAGAGACGACTGGCTTCCCCGCCTTTTCCCCATGTTATTGGGATCTAAACGGCGCCTCATCGGAGGACCCTATCCAGTTTGACTTCTCTTTGCCCCCTGATATGAAGAGATTGACTGGAATGGACTGGCTGTTCTTTTCCGGAGTGTCAGATCGTGTTACGCTAAATCTGTCGATTCAAATAAATGGCTACGAGGGTTACAATACGAGGGTTACAAATGGAAAAGAGAAGAGTTCTTATCACAGGAGCAGCTGGTAACATCGGTACTAAGCTAAGAAGTGCTCTCAAGGGTAGGTACGATCTCATCCTTTTGGACAAAAAGAGAATCCGTGCCCTGAACACCATATGTGCCGATCTTGCGAATTACACGAGTAAATGGGTCGAACACTTTACCGACGTTTCGACTGTTATTCATCTTGCCGGAAATCCAAATCAAAATGCCAGCTGGCCAGAACTGATTCCAGATAACGTCGATTCGGTCTTGAATGTGTGCCAGGCATGCGTGGAAAAGAGGGTTAAGCGCCTTATCTTCGCCAGTTCTTGCCACACGATGGGAGGCTACAAGGATAAGAACGTTGACTTAGTGAGCGTTGATATGGATCCCCTTCCAGACTGCGATTACGGAGTCAGCAAGCTTATCGGTGAACGAATCTGTAAAAGTTACAGCGAAAGATATCGCCTTTCAGTCATTTGCCTGAGAATAGGCTGGGTCCCAAGGGGAGACAAAAAGCCAGGGATCACGAAAAACGCCTGGCTGAACAGCCTGTGGTTGAGTGACAGGGATCTGGCACAGATTGTCACGGAAACAATAGAGGTCAAGAACATTGGGTTCAAGATCCTTTACGCCATGTCCAATAATAGACCAATGATCTGGGATCTTCCCACGACCATGAAAACTCTGAACTATAATCCCCAGGACGGCATGAACAGTAACATCAATTCCTTGAGAACCTAATTGAGTATGAGGGCCGAGTTTGGCATACAGCTCCTGCTCAAGATATCCAGCAGTGGTGTGGAAGGAACAGCAGGCGGTCATTTTATAGTTTTGTAACAGATCACCATGCAGCTCGCTGATTTTACTAGAAACTTCAACGATATCGAAGCGTGATCTTGGGGTGATACCAACCGTGATTTCTACGGGTCGAATCCCCATCTTTCCTCCTCAGATATTGCTTCATTGCAACAGCTGCCCCTTCAAACCTGGACTAATTATCCATCTATTTAACCGTCACACTTTTTGCCAGGTTTCTTGGCTTATCAATCGGGCAGCCTCGAAGCTTTGCAATATAATAGCTCAGCAGGTGTCCGATGATGCCTGAATAGATGGCAAACTCAGCATCACAACAAGGAGGTATCTTCAGCTCTCCGTTGGTATTCGAAATGACGATCGTCCGTGCACCCCTTGCCTCGACTTCCTTTG
>JABAOH010065396.1_pt1 | contig 16216 bp, 17 predicted proteins | sample 7062181 | NCBI WGS metagenome assembly JABAOH01 (sample SAMN14538630, study PRJNA623070) | marine sediment metagenome | biome: marine biome [ENVO:00000428]; feature: marine pelagic biome [ENVO:01000023]; material: deep marine sediment [ENVO:00002113]; isolation source: pool of 5 deep marine...
GTTGAACCCAAGCTCATACCAACGAATTATATACACCAAAATATTAACATGAAACTATACTGCTTTGCTTTGCGTATAATATCAACGAATTTAAATGTCAAAAGGCGGGAGCGAAAATGAAAATCACACAAATAGTAATAGCACTAATTTTTACAGTATTTCTCATAGGTGCTAATTCTTACTCAGCAACTGATCTTAAACTAAACCCGGATCTAAATTACTCTAGCGACTCAAACGACGGCCCATTGATTACCGGGAAAAATATGAAGGATGGCAGTATTAACAAAGGCAAGCCTGCATATGTGATTTTCTATCACAGGGAATGCTACAACTCAAAAAGGCAGGCCAGAAGAACTGTGGAGTTGTATGAAAAGTATAACGGCAGGGTAGATTTTATAGTTATTGATCTCTACTCTCCAAGATCGAGCGATCAGACTACTCTTCTGAGGAAACACTATAAAAACTATATACCCCATCTAACTATTTATGATAATGAAGGCAAAGTGGTTTATGACAAAAGCGGAGAAGTTAGAAACTCACAGATGTCGGATCTATTAGACGGACTTCTATGACTACAGTCTTTAGTTTCTCAAATTATTTAAATGGGTTAAGCGTATTTAGATCCACAAGTGTGTCGACCAGTCCTGGCTTTTCCACATAAAGCCTGTACTGCATTAATTTAAATACAGAGGATAGATCCTTCCATTCCGACATAAAAGACTCGGGAGTGGTAATAAGTTCTTTCGCTTCCTTTATGCTCGCGTGGACATACTCTGAGAAAGTCTTTTCATTTACGTCGTGCTCGAGCGCATCAATAATATTTGGCAGTTCATCTTTATCTAGCCACACGCCCTGGCAGTTTGTACAGTAATCAACATTTACACCTGTGTGTCCATATTCTATTCCTACGGTTGATATATTGCAGGTAGGACATTTAATAGCACCTTCTTTTGAGCTAAACTTCTCAGGGTGTTTCCAAATTTCAAAATCAAGCCAGTTAAGATTAGGATCCGCAATGTCTTTAGCTTCCTTAAGCTCTCCCTTATCGAGCCAAATGCCTTTGCATGACCCGCACTCATCCACTTCAATAGGCCCAATTACTTTAGCTTCTAACTCTGTTGCGCATTTTGGACAATTTTTCATTTAATATATCTCCACTTTCTTTACCCGGTCTGCTAGGAAGTATATAAAGACACAGTCATAAGTCATCCCCTTTTTATTCTCACAGCTGTAGATCCACTTTTCATTGTATCTGGCTTTTACGGGCGTCTGGTTTTTTTGCCACGGGGGTCCAATTAGTTTTAGCACCTCAGTCTTGGTTTTCCCTGTTAAGTCGAGCCCGGTCTGTATCTCTCTCTTTACTTCATTACCGCTCGACTTGCTCCTTGCATAAGCCGGTTCGGTAAAATTAAAACCACTTGGGACCAGCGCAAGCTGTAAGATAACTATCAACAATAAAGTAAATAAAATATTCAACGGTCTATGCATCCGAGTATTCAAAATCTATCTCTCCGGCTTTGATTGAAATCTTAACATCTCCGCCACTTGCGAGTTTACCAAATAAGATTTCCTGAGACAGCTTCTGAGCTATCTCCTGGTCGATAAGCCTTTGGATAGGTCTTGCTCCCAGCTGTTTGTTGTAGCCGTGTTCTGCTATATATGTCCTAGCCTCATCCGTGAGCTCAAGATTAACCTTCTTGGCCTTTAATCTATCTGCGAGGTGCCCTATCATCTTATCAACTATCCTCTCAACCACTTCATTACTAAGTGCGTTGAAGTGAAGTGTGGCGTTCAGGCGGTTTCTAAACTCGGGGCTGAAGTAGCGCTCAATGGCCTGGGCACTTTTATCTTCATATTCCTCTTTTTCAAACCCAACGCTTCTCTGGCTGCTCTCCCGGGAGCCTGTGTTTGTTGTCAGAATAAGAACAATCTGTCTGAAATCGACTTTTCTGCCGTTAGAGTCGGTTAGGGTTGCATGATCCATTACCTGAAGAAGCACGTTGTATATATCTTCGTGTGCTTTTTCTATTTCATCTAGCAGAAGCACAGCGTGCGGGTTCTGGTGAATCGCCTCTGTCAGCTGTCCTCCCTCATCATACCCCACATATCCGGGTGGGGAACCGATTAGGCGGGATACTGTGTGTTTCTCCATATACTCACTCATATCAAAACGTATAAATTCGATTCCCAGCGCCTCGGCAAGCTGTTTTGCTAGCTCGGTTTTGCCCACGCCCGTGGGGCCAGCGAACATAAAATTACCAACAGGCCTATTAGGCTCGCTTAATCCCGAGCGGGACATCTGGATTGCGGTAACAAGCTGATCTACTGCCTCATCCTGGCCGAAGATAACCTTCTTTAGATCACTCGCGAGGGTCATGAGGCGGTTTCTATCGTCAACTTTAACGGTTCGTGTCGGTATTTTAGCAATTTTAGCAACCAGCGCCTCAATATCCTTAACTGTAACCTGCTTTTTGTCTGAGTCATATTTTCTAAGTTTAACGTCTGCGCCCGCTTCATCGATCAGATCGATTGCCTTGTCTGGAAGTCTCCGGTCGTTCATATATTTTGCTGAAAGATCTACTGCAGCTCTCAAGGATGGGGTCGAGTATCTAACGCCATGAAACTCTTCATAATATTTCTTTAGGCCCTGGAGAATTTTTAAACACTCCTCCTGGCTGGGTTCGTAAACATCAATTTTCTGAAATCTTCTAGCCAGGGCATGATCTTTTTCAAAAACACTTCTGTATTCTTTTGATGTTGTTGTTCCGATGCACCGAATCTCGCCGCTTGCAAGAGCGGGCTTTAGCATGTTAGAGGCATCTAGCGTACCTCCAGATACAGCTCCGGCACCTATTACCGTGTGTATTTCATCGATAAATAGGACCTTCTTCTGATCGCCTTTTACGCTGTCTATTATTGCTTTAAGCCTTTCCTCAAAATCTCCTCTGTACCTTGTGCCGGCTGTAAGCGATCCCATATCCAGTGCGTATATATCGGTACCAAGAAGGGCCTCTGGGACTTTTTCCTCTGCAATTCTAAGCGCTAACCCCTCGGCAATAGCTGTCTTGCCAACCCCTGCATCCCCAACAAAAATGGGGTTGTTCTTTCTTCTCCTGGCTAAAATATGAACAGTCCGGTCAATTTCGGATTCTCTGCCGATCAGAGGGTCCAGCTTGCCGTCACTTGCCTTCTGAACCAAGTTCGTGCAGTACTCGGAAAGCGGGTCTTTTTGCTCAGGGGCAGATTCGGTATCTGTTTTAGCAATACTTGTTTGTCTCTCTTGTCTTTCAAACTGTGATCTGCCGTGGGAGAAATATCTCACTACATCGTAGCGGTTAACGCCTTGCTGATTAAGAAGATATACAGCATGGGACTCATCCACCCTGAACATAGAGACAAGTATGTTACCGCCGTTTATCTCAGGCTTATCTGCGGATTCCGCGTGCATGGCTGCAAGTCTGAGCACAAACTGGCTGCCGGCTGAATATTGCGGGTCCGGCAAATATTCGGAATCAATGGGCGGCATGTTTTCATTCATAAAGTTATCAATAGAATCCCTGAGCCTGTCCAGATCCACTCCGCAACCGATCAGCACATCAGATGCGTCCGGGTCATAAGTTAACTCAAACAGAATATGCTCCAAAGTAATGAATTCGTGCCTTCTTACCTTGGCCTGCTCGAATGCTCTTTTTAATGTCTCCTCAAGTTCTCTGGATAATGTCATTCTTCCTCACCACCGCTTTCTACCTCTATTATACAGGTTAGCGGATGCTCGTAGTGCTTTGCAATTTTATCCACCTGCGCAATTTTTGTAGTAGCAACGTCATATGTGTAGATGCCTACCGTGCTTTGTCCTGAAGTATGTGCCTCTAGCATGATTCTTGTAGATTCCGACTCCCCTTTATAGAATACCCTCATAAGTATCCAGACAACAAAATCCCTTGGTGTATAATCATCATTTAACAGCACAACCCGGTACATATCGGGTCTTTTTAAATTTATCTTCTCTTCAGTGAGCAGATCACCTTCGAGGTCTTCAGGCTTTATTATCTTTTCTTCCATTGTATTTTTCGCAGCTACTTGCCATATAAATATTTAAGTGGTGATTGTTTATTGTATTGAGTAATTAAATTCTCAGTATATTCCCTCTCACGCATCAGATAATCACCAATTGCATTATGTGCTCCCTGATCCATCATCATATGAGAGCTATAAGTTGGTACTGCAGCAAAACCCCGCAGGAACTTATGCTCACCTTGAGCACCTGCTTCAAATACTTTTACCCCTGTCTTTATAGAATAATCTATTAATCTATAGAAACAACATTCAAAATGAAGATTCTTATAATTGCCGAGCGTTCCCCAATATCTGCCGAAGAGCCTCTCGTTCTTAACTACATTGAATGTTCCGCCTACCCATCTATCTTCATTTTTTGCCATAATTAGCACTAATCGTTGTCTGAAGTTCTGGAACATTAGATCAAAAAAATCGCGGTTTAAGTAGGCGCTTCCCCACTTACGGGAGTGGGTGTCTATATAGAAATCCCACATAGCATCCATATGTTCTTCACCTATTTCATCTTTCTCAATAGTATGTATGGTGAGCCCCAATTCTTCCAGGGATCTTCGTTCTTTCCTGATCTGCTTCTTCCGTCCCGACCTGAGATCACAAAGAAAATCATCAAAGCACTTATAGCCCCTGTTCTTCCAGTGGTATTGGTGCGTATTTCTTCTTAGAAACCCCTTTTTTTCAAGGAAATTTTGCTCATCTTCACTCAGGTAGAGAAAATGAACCGATGAGCAATTTTCTTCAAAGCACAGATCTATCAAGCGCTTAACCATAATATCGGCACATTCTTCAAATGAGTAGTCCGGGTGAACTAGTATACGTCTTCCCGTTGCGGGGGTGAATGGAACAGCAACAGTTAATTTGGGATAGTATCTTAGCCCTGAGCTCTCATAGGCCCTGGCCCATTCCCAGTCAAAGATATATTCTCCGTAGGAGTCGAGTTTTATATATGCGGTAATTGCACCGGCTATTTTGTCATTATCTCTAAGAACTATGTAGCGGGGATTCCACGTGCTATAAGGACCTACACACTCTGACTTCTCAAGTGCGTCAAGGAACTCATATTCCAAAAACGGGTTGTCCGGGTCTACAATGTCGTTATATAGATCTCTATCTACGGAGGAGATGGAGCTGTAAACATTTATATCTAAACAATTTTTTGTTTGCGACCTGGATCTGGACATTGCCTATATTAACAAAAACTCTTTTAATGTGTAATCTAGTTATTATAGCATTATATTATTCATACTGAGCTAATATTATCGATTTACAATACTGGAGTGAACACTTATTTATGAACGGTAAAGCTACTCTAACAATCTCTATTTTTATTCTATTGCTAGGTTTTTCCCTGGTATCTACTGTTATAGATAGTCTTTGGGCACAGACTAAGGAGGTGGTGGCTGTGTATTTTGAACCGGATACTGAAGGCATAGGGCCAGGGAATAAGGCTGTGATAAAGGAGAAAATCAACAGCCTGCAAAATTTGAGCGATATAAAGATCCTTCTTGAGGGTTACTCTGATATAACCGGCAGGGCTGATTATAATTTAAGATTATCCAAAGAGCGAGCAGAGCTTGTAAAGAACTATTTAGTGGGGCTGGGAGTAGATTCAAGCCAGATAGAAGTCATTGGAAAAGGCGGTACTGAAAAATATGCTCAAGGAGAAACAGAAGATGCGCTTGCACGGAACAGACGAGTGAATATGATAATAGAAATTCCCGCAGAGCCTGCTGTGGAAGAGGATAGTCCGGATACGCAGGATTTTGCTGAAGATGAGCAACCCGATGATGTTAGAGAAAATGAAATAGAGGCAATCCGGGAGGAAACTCCGCAAACCTCTACTATAGCATTGAGTAACATAACGGAAAAAATTGAAAAAGCGATTAGACAAAGCGCGCCGAAAGGAATTATTTTTACAACCCCTAAAGATATGCAGATTGGGGGAAGCTATACAGTTGAGGCAGAGGTCTCATATGCCTTTATAGATGCCTTATCCAAGGATTTAGAGGGATTTAGGCTGGGAGATCAAGTTGGACTTTCGTTAAGCGGGGGCGGCTTTTCTATCTCAGATAAAGGATTGGATGTAAAAACAATTAATAAAGGCTCTCCTGCCACATGGCAATGGCAGGTGCTCCCTGAGACAAAAGGCCTTAAATCGCTCGTTCTATCTGTAGCTATAGCATCTCAAAATGCGGTTTTGGACGATACATACCCCACTTTTAACAGGGTTGTTGATGTTAAGTCCAGCATGATTCATTCTATTACTAGCAGTTATTGGGTTATGGGGGTATTAATTGCTCTTATTATTGTCATAGTTGCCTGGATATTGGCTAGAAGGGTCAAATTAAATTAATTCTCTATGGGAGGAGTTATGGGGTGGTTAGATAAGCTTGTTGGCAAGGATGAAATAATTAAGGGACTTGATCATGTAGCCATTGTTGTAAGTGATATGGAGCGTTCAATTGAGTTCTATACGGAGGTCCTCGGTTTGAGTCTTATTCTAGACGGAAGATCGGCAGGGGGCGAAAAAAAGAGTTTTCTTGGAACTAAATCCAGCGCTATAGTTGCTTTGAGTGAGGATAAAAATAGATCAAAAGAAAAGGGTGATTATGCTGAAGCTGTAAACCACGTGGCTTTTGCAGTCTTGGATGCAGAGAAATCAAGCCTGGTACTTAAGGAACGAGGTGTTGAATTTGTTGAAATCAAGATGGGAGACGACGGCAGGCCGAAGGCATATCATTTTCTCGACCCAGACGGTCTTGAGCTTGAGATCTATACGGAAAGCAAAGAAGAAGTTCCTCAATATTAAATATTTAAGCTTCAACTCAATACGGTATAATAAATCCATAAATAAAAGCTTTAAATTTAATCAGGCATGAATATATTATAAACGAGCACAAATGAGTGTAGTCTAAAAAAGGAGTAAATTGTGGATTCGATAAACACAGATAAATATAGCCTTCCGGTCAAATATGGTCCTGAGATGAGAGTGCTCATTGTAGGGGGTGGCATAGCGGGACTTACGCTTGCGGCATTGCTTCAGCAAAGGGGGTTTAATCCTACTCTGGTTGAGAGAATCCCTGAGTACGGATCGGTGGGTTATGTAATAGTACTTTGGCCTTCGGGGAGCAGAATCCTAAAGGGACTTGGAGTATACAAAGACCTCCTCGATGTCGGGCTTCAATTCACAACATACAATGTCTCTGATAAACAGGGGCAAATGATTCACTCCTATTCTGTTAAGGATGTTACAGATAGGTATGGTCCTATGCTTAGTACCTACAGGCCTGATCTAATTGAAGTAATAAAAAAAGCGGTAGACCCGGAGTCGATCCGTATGAATACTACCGTAGATAAGATTGAGCAGACAAATGATGAAGTAGATGTAACTTTCAGTGACGGCACCGAAGATACTTTTGATATAGTTATCGGCTGTGATGGGGTTCGATCAAAAACGAGGCAGCTTGTATTTGGTGATGTCCCTCTTACTTATAGCGGAATGAACGGGTGGAGTTTCTGGGTAAATCCTAAGGTTGCCAAGATAAAAGAAATAGCAGAATACTGGGGCACAGGGAAATTTTTTGGTATATGGCCCACAAAGGGAAGGCTCTCTGTTTTCACAAGCATAAGAAAAGACCTTGAGGATAGTGATCCGGTCGAAACAAGAATTGATAGGATTCAGGAAAATTTTAAGGATTTTGGCGGGCTAGTGCCCGAGATACTGGATGGGCTTGACGATCCGAATGAGATTTTTCATGGGTACTATAATGATTTAAAGATGGAAAAATGGCATAAAGGAAGAGTTGTACTCGTTGGTGATGCGGCACACGCAATACTACCTACTGCGGGAGGCGGTGTGTCTATGGCAATGGAATCTGCAGCGGTATTGGCTGATGAGCTTACAAGGGCTGACTCCAAGTATATAGAGCAGGCATTTGACTTATATATGTCAAGGAGACGCTCGCGAGTGGGCAAGATACAGGATCAATCGAGGATGATGGGCAAGTTTGCTTTTGCTGATAGCAAATTGATATCTTCTGCCAGGGATTTTTTAATGCGCTTTTATTCAAACAAGCTCCACGTTCGTTACTGGGACAGCATGCTTAAGGACCCGCAATAGTATTAATAGAAAAGGTCCAATTTTAGCAATACTCTAAGATTGATTATTCTCAACATAGCTTTGGTTCGGTTATAATTTATTATGGAAATTCTGGGTTTCCTTAGTATTATTTTAAGAATTACACATAGATAATATGTTGTGTTATACAAGCAACTTCAAATATTTGGGGGTATTAGTACAATGGGACGTATTGCTAGAGTCTTAATTTTTCCAATTTTAGTTTCGGTTGTTTTACTGGGCATACAGCCGCAAGTTAATGCACAAACAAATGAGTTTAAATCCCTCTCTCCATTGGTTAAACAGTTAAGCCCATCTGTAGTAAATATCAGCACAACAAGTGTTACCAAGAGCAGCGCAAGATCATTTCAATCTCCTTTCGGCGGAAAAGAAGGAGATCCGTTCGATGAGTTCTTCGAGCAGTTCTTTGGAGACAGCCCGCAGAGGGAGTTTAAAAGAAAAGGGCTAGGCTCCGGTTTTATTTTTAGTGAGGACGGATACATAATCACAAATAATCATGTTGTTGAGAGAGCTACGGATATAAAGGTAGTGCTTCAGAATGGGGATAGTTACGAAGCAGAGATAATAGGGACTGACCCTAAATCTGATCTGGCGCTACTTAAGATAGAGCCTGAGCAAAGGCTTCCTGCGGTTAAATTTGGCAATTCAGATATTCTGGAAATCGGAGACTGGGTTCTGGCGATTGGAAATCCTTTTGGCTTGGGGCATACGGTTACCTCCGGAATTATAAGCGCAAAGGGCAGATCACTTGGTCTGGGGTCATACGATGACTTTCTTCAGACAGATGCTGCAATAAACCCGGGCAATAGCGGCGGGCCTCTTTTTAATTTTCAGGGAGAGGTAATTGGTGTGAACACTGCAATAATAGCGGGCGGTCAGGGCATAGGGTTCGCAATCCCTATTAGTATGGCTAAGAACGTAGTCTCACAGCTGCGCAACAGCGGGAAGGTTGTAAGGGGCTGGATTGGGGTATACGTACAGCCGGTGACTCCTGAGATAGCAGAGAGTCTTAGTTTAAAGGACGATAACGGTGCTTTAGTTGCTGATATTACCGAAGGTGGTCCAGCGGATAAAGCGGGAGTTAAAAGAGGGGATATAATTGTTGAAGTAAACGGTAACAAAATAGATGAAATGCCCGAGCTTCCTAAACTTGTGGCCAGCTATGCTCCGGGAACCAAGACAAAGATGAAGGTAATAAGAGACGGAAAGGAAAAAGTTCTCAACATCAAGCTCGGCGAGCTTCCTGAAAACGGTACAAAAGTATCTAGCCGTAAGCCACAAAATGACATTGAGAAAAATATAGGAATTATCGTTCAGGAGATAACTCCTGAGGTAAAGAACAGGATGGGATTGGAGTATTCAGAAGGAGTAGTGATAACCAATGTAAGCGGCAGCAGCGCAGCTGCTGAAGCCGGTCTTGCCAGAGGGGATATTATTCTAGAGATCAATAAAAAACAGATAAACATGCTGGATGATTATAGGAAGCAGATAGATTCAGCCAAAGAAGGGCAGAATATACTCTTTTTGGTAAAGCGCGGATCAAATACAATATATGTAGCACTGAAACCTGAGGCTGAAGATGACAAAGGTTAATGAAAGACTTAAGGAGCTTGGGATCAAACTTCCCGATCCTCCTGACCCCTTAGGGGCTTATGTGCCTGCAGTATTTACCGGCAGTTTGCTGTTTGTATCGGGTCAGCTTCCTCTTAAAGACGGCAATCTGATGTTCAAAGGCAAGGTCGGCTCTGATGTTACACCCGATGAAGCCTACCAGGCGGCCAGAGCTGCATCGATCAATGCTGTAGCCGTAATTGGAAAAGTGCTGGGGGATTTTAGCAAGGTTAAGAGAATAGCAAAAATAACGGGGTATGTCTCAAGCGCTCAGGGTTTTACTTCCCAAGCCAGTGTGCTTAACGGCGCTTCGGACTTATTCTTTGAAGTTTTTGGCGAGGCGGGAAAACATGCAAGGGTTGCTGTTGGCGTGGCAGAGCTTCCTGCAGACTCCCCTGTTGAAATTGAAGTAATAGCCGAAGTTAGTGTCTAATGTTATCTTTTTTAAATGACTAGCGGCCGTAAACTCTTTATCTATTCGGATTACCCATCTAAATCACTCGATATAACTCATATTGCAGAGAACTTAAGACAATATGGACTCCATGTCGAGAATAGAGGCAATTTCTTAGATTTTCTATCAGTTACTCAACAGGATATCGGCAGATTGGCTGCAGATCTGGCTTCCATTCAAATAGCCGATATAGAAGCTCCGATCAATATCACTAATTCGGCTAGCGGCTCAGAAATTGAGTGGGAATTCAATAAGCTTATGGGCGGAGAGCCCGTAATGGGCAAATTTTATGACGGACTGTGGATGCAGAGAATCTTATATCGACTATTCTCGGACAAGATTGGCGAAGAGTTATATGACGGCAGCACACATTTAATATTTACGAGCAGGCTCTTTGGAACATTTGAAGACAGACGATATCATGCAAGAGTGGTGCTTATGGGCACGCCCTCTATAATTTCAACCTCAGGGTTAGTGGAGGCTCCCGCAAAACCCAGGGAGTACTACTATGTAAGGGGAAGAATGATTCAAAGCGGAATGGATACAAGTGAGCTTGAATCGATGTATAAAGGAAAATTTGTAGAATATGATGATCCAAAGATAACCCCTATCCTCCTATCCTATGCGCTACAAGTAGTTGCATACGAAAAACATGGCCGGGCGTTTTGTGATGACCCGGACTGCTGTCTCTCTAACTCCCATTGGCAAGAAGAGGTGCTTAAGGTCCAGTATAAGGGTGAGCTTTGTGAGGAATGTAAGATATCCCTATTAGGCAAATAAAAAAAGGGAACGAAGCTTCTTAAGCTCATTCCCCTTATGTGTTCTAACTTTGATTTAGATTTAGCTTAGGCTTGGCCGTCTCCATTTTTGAGTATGTNNAAGGCCGTAAGTTGTATTTACCGACATACCGCATGCAATAAGTCCCGGATGAACAAGTCCTGTGTACTCAACAAGCGCCTCTTCTGATTTCTCAACCCACATGGAGCCGTGTCCGGGGAGCTTTTTGTATAATCCCTGCTGAGAGAGACGATTAACACAGTAAGCGTCATGACCTGTTGCATCAATTACAAGTTTTGACTCGATTGCAATAGGATCCAGGCATGTTATCTCCTTTGGCATATTGGCAATTGGAGTCCAGTTAATTACAATCCCGGCAACTCGTCCGTTTTCTCTGTATACAAGATCGTCAAACATTGTCATATTCCTTATTTTTGCACCAGCCTCGCAAGTCATAGCAATTAGCTTAGAGCAAGCATAAGGACCGTCTGCCACGCATAGTCCGGGCTCAACTTCTTCATAAGGTACCTCTATTTCGTCAAGCACTTCGTTCCCAGGCGTTCTGACAGTTACCTTGTTCATTAAATAGCCGCCGATCCAGAATCCGCCGCCTAAGTAATTCATTCTTTCAACTAAAAGCACTTTGTATTTTGCTTTTGCAATATCCTTTGCAGCAACCAGACCACTTGGTCCCGCCCCTACTACGATTACNNTCGTTAAACTCATTCGAAAACCCCTCAACAATCGCTTTGGTTACTTCTTTTTCGCCAATTGGGGCAAATTTGGTTGTTTCAGCCATGAAAAAATTACCTCCGTAAAATCACTAAATTAGTCCGTTTTAATCTATCACAGATTGAGGGTGCGTCAACTCCGGGCAGATTGTCAGATAAGAATCGTAAACCTGGCTTAAAGTAGGTTTATAGGTTATTTTATTTAGCATCCTAGTTTAAACCTATTATTCCCTTCTTAGATACGGAGGTAGGAAGATGTCAGTCTGCATCAAATCACTTTTTATAGTTGTTATATTGCTTATCTGTACTGCATATCAATCTGTAGCGGGCCTTATAGTGGAGATGGAAAAATATCAAAAAGGGGGGAACCAAACTGTAAGAGCGACGATATACATTCAAGAAAATAAGATTAAATTTTTTGATGAAGAAGGACAGTTTGCAGCAATCTTCGATTTAGATACCGGTGAGATGATACAAATTGACAACTTATCCCAAACATATTCAACTACTCAAGCTGAGGATTACTTTGCGTATTACAAGCAGTATGCATTAAAGATGGAAGCTGCTATGAGAAAACAGCTCTCAGAACTGCCCCCCAATAAGAGAGCACAGGCTGAAGCTATGATGAAAAGAAAGGGTATATCTCTACCCGGAAACGGTGGAGGACCTGCAACAATAACATATAAAAACACTGGCGATACTAAAAAAATTGCCGGTTATGAGTCCGCAAAATATGAAGTATATGCCGACGGCAGGCTTAAGGAAGAGATATGGACAACAAATGATGCGCGTTTTCAGGAAGAAGTAGATATGGTGAAAATGACCCGTTATCTGAGTGAGCTTAGATCAATAGAGCATAGTCTTGGAGGAAACGACTCATCTGGGGGGACAGAACAGACATATAAAGAAGTTTTTAGCTCAGGTTTTCCCATGAAGACTGTTGATTATCCTGTTTATGGGAACGAAATTGTTGAGCAGACGATTAAAGTGTCTAAGAAAAAGATTGATAGCAGTGAGTTTAGAGCCCCGACANNCTATCTCGGTAGATTTTACGATAATTTTAATTTTTTAAGAGTTGTAAGAGTTGAGCGTCTATTCTTTTGACTCTTCTTCCTCTTCCTTGGGACTTTCAATCTCCTCAGCACTTTCTTCTACAGTCTCTTCCACAACTTCTTCTTCAACCTCAGATGCGGCTGCCTGAACTTCTTCGGTCCCTTCGGCTATCTCTTCTTGCTCTGTCTCGGATGCTTCCTGTACTTCTTCAGCTTCGGCTTCAGCTTCCTGCTCAACTTCCACTTCTGTCTCTGTTTTAGGTTCCTCTTCGGCTTCTACAACCGGTTCGGGCTCTTCAATTATCTCAACGATATTTCCATCAGCATCTACACCGTCAACCTGCACGGTTATGTTTGCTGCTACTTCTTGATATAGCTTTACTCTTATTTCATGTGTTCCTAATTCTTTAATAGGGCTGCTTAGGTCGATGCTCTTTCTTGATACCTCATGACCTATTTCACCTAAAGCATCGGCTATATTCTGGGAAGTAACAGATCCGAACATCTTGTTTTCTTCTCCAACCCTGACTGTGATCGCAACACTTGCTCCATCTAGTGTAGAGGCAAAACCCTGAGCCTCAGCCCGAAGACCTTCTTCTCTTCTTTCAAGTATTTTACTTTTTTGCTCCCAAACTTTAATATTTCCAGGAGTTGCTCTTATAGCCAGTTTTTGCGGAATTAAATAGTTTCTTGCCATTCCGTTTTTAACTTCTTTTATCTCACCCATTTTACCAACTGAGTCAACATCTGCTGTTAGTATAACCCTCATCTTATAAAACCTCCCAGTTCTATATTATCTTCCAGCCCTCTATGAATGCAGCACTGTATATGGAAGAAGTGCCATAAATCTTGCTCTCTTAATCGTAGTAGCTAGCTGTCTTTGATGATATGCGCACAGCCCTGAGTTCCTTCTTGGAACTATTTTTTTCCTATCAGTAATAAATCTGGATAATAAATCAACATTTTTATAATCCATCTCTATAGGTTCAGTGCAAAATCTGCAAACCTTCTTTTTTGAAAAATATCTTCTATCTCTTCCCGAATCCATTATTTGGTTCCTCCTTCATCTTGTGTACTCTCCGTTTCTTGCGTAACAGCTTCCTGCGTGGTTGCTGGAGCAGGGGGCGGTGTAGGCGGCGTAGGAGTGGTTATTTCTTCCTTCTCCTGAGAAGCAGTGCTTTTGTTAGCTGCCTCTTCTGTTACCTTCTGAGTCATGAATCTAAGAATATCTGTGTTGTAGAATTGCAGATGCTTCTCAACCTCTTTGCTCGCACCTGGTAGGGCTTTAAATACTAGTATGTAATAAATCCCACGTTTGTGGTCCTGGATTTCATATGCTAGATCCCTCTCAGCCCATTTCTCGTCTCGTAGAACTTCACCCTGGTTTGCGGAAATTGAATCTAGGAGTTTTTGCTGGATTTTGGCCAGATCGTCTTCTTTAAGATCAGGCCTTATTACGTAAAGCGTTTCATAATAGTTAGGCTTAACTGCCATTTTTACTACCTCCTGTCTCGGTCGTTTGGGCCCTGATGGTAGTATGACTATATATATATCAGAGCGACAGATTATTTTAATTTCAAAATATATTACCCGGAAATTCCGGATTGTTAACTGTTATTTATAGGATGCGGCTGCCTGCCGCATCCTATATTTATTTTCATCAAATAAGTAGTGGTGCAACCACTAGTGATACGATTGACATAAGTTTAATCAAAATGTTCATTGCAGGTCCTGAAGTATCTTTAAACGGATCACCAATTGTATCTCCTACAACTGCTGCATGATGAGCATCAGATCCCTTTCCACCTAGGTTGCCTTCTTCAATGTATTTCTTAGCGTTGTCCCAAGCACCACCAGAGTTTGCCATCATTAACGCTAACATTACACCTGATACGATGGCTCCGGCAAGGAATCCGCCAAGCCCTTCAGCGCCAAGAATAAGCCCTATAGCTATAGGTGCTACGACAGCAACAACTCCGGGAATGATCATCTCTCTTAGTGAAGCATCTGTACTGATTGATACGCATCTAGCATAATCAGGTTTTGCCTCGCCTTCGAGAAGTCCGGTGATTTCTCTGAACTGTCTTCTAACCTCTTCTACCATTTTCTGTGCAGATCTTCCCACAGCTCCCATTGTAAGGGCGCCAAGTAAGAATGGTAATGTGCCACCAAGCAGCATACCTGTAACAACATTACTTTGGGTCAGGTCGATTGATTCTAGTCCTACCGCTTTCGTGAAGGCCGCAAAAAGAGCAAGAGCTGCAAGAGCAGCAGACCCGATTGCAAAACCTTTTCCGATAGCCGCTGTAGTGTTTCCAAGTGAGTCTAATTTGTCAGTAATTTTTCTTACATCTGCTCCAAGCTCAGACATCTCTGTGATACCGCCAGCGTTATCCGCTACAGGGCCGTATGCATCAACAGACATTGTGATTCCGATTGTTGCAAGCATGCTCACAGCCGCGATTCCTATTCCATAAAGTCCTGCAAACGCATATGATACGCCGATAGCAATAGCTATTACGATTACTGGAGCCGTGGTACTTACCATACCAACGGAAAGTCCTTCAATAATGTTTGTAGCAACACCGGTTTGGGATGCCTCTGCAATTTTCCTAACAGGTGAGCCTGAGGTGTAATATTCAGTTAATAACCCAATTGCTATACCTGCCAAAAGTCCCAAGACAGCTGCTAACCATATCCAAATTATATAGCCGCCTATTCCATCAACGAGACCTACAACTAGAAGTACTATCAGGGAGAGTGCCAAGTATATTCCACCCGCATAAAAAGTAGCTCTTCTCAATACAAGTTGTGGCTCAAGATTTTTCATCCACTCAACGCTCTTTGATCCTACTATCGAAGAGAAGCTTCCGACTGCAATTAATATTATAGGTATGGACATAAGGGCAATTTCATTTCCGCCCATTCCAGCTGCAATAACCATTGTTGCGATAACAGCACCAACATATGATTCAAAAAGGTCGGCACCCATACCTGCAACATCACCTACGTTATCTCCAACGTTATCGGCAATTGTAGCAGGGTTACGCGGGTCATCCTCCGGTATACCTGCTTCCACTTTACCAACCAGGTCAGCTCCTACATCTGCGGCCTTGGTAAAAATACCGCCCCCGATTNNGCCCATTGCAAATCCGCCGATTACTTCTGCAAAGTGCTGAGCGAATAAGGCCAGCGCAGACGGGTCAGCCGGATTGCTGGGTAGTCCAATACCGAAAGTAAAGGCTATTGATAGTCCAAGTAGCCCAAGTCCTGCAACGGATAGTCCCATTACGTTTCCGCCCTTAAAGGCGACAGACAAGGCTTTTCCTTGTCCCTCAGAGACTGCAGCCTGTGCGGTTCTAACATTTGCCTTAGTTGCGGA
>JABAOH010004047.1_pt4 | contig 16214 bp, 18 predicted proteins | sample 7062181 | NCBI WGS metagenome assembly JABAOH01 (sample SAMN14538630, study PRJNA623070) | marine sediment metagenome | biome: marine biome [ENVO:00000428]; feature: marine pelagic biome [ENVO:01000023]; material: deep marine sediment [ENVO:00002113]; isolation source: pool of 5 deep marine...
TCCTATTATTAATCCATAGGGAGTTTCAATTCTCGTTCCTCCAATGCTGAGGTCAAGAGTCGATCCAACCCTTGGTCGAAAATAGATATCACTCGAATAAATAACGGGATGAGATGCTTTCATCCTTGGATGCACTCTTCTTTCAATCATCGCTTAACCTCTTGAGGATGTTTCTACCGTCGTTCAGTTGCAGCATCCCGCAGAGAGGAGTTCCTTTACCCTTTCTTTCAGTTCGCCCAGACCCGGTGATTTCAACACGTAAGCATCGGCAGCCCATGATATGAAATGCTCTCTGTATTTCGGGTAGCTCGTATTCAAGATCACAGGAGTCCTTCTGTACTTGCGCAAAATCTGCGGCAATGCTTCCATACCGTCCATTGTTGGCATCACGATATCGAGGATCACCAGGTCGGGGTTCCGGTCTTCAATTATTTCTAAGGCCTTCCTTCCGTTTTCAGCCAGCAACACCTCATAGCCTTCATCGGTCAGAATCTCTCTACAAAGGAACCTCTGGGCCTCATCATCATCGACAACCAGTATGGTCTTTCTCTCCATCGTTGTCTCCCGAAACGAGGCATCAAGTGATTGATGACAAAAGTTGTCTCAGCTCCAAACAAGCCAAAAACCGGTTCTGCCTCTTCCGCTACCCTCACGGCCCCAGGAACCCTCGGTCCGCTTCAGGTTTCCTTCCTAATGGGAATACTATTCCGGTAACCATTCTGTCTCAGCCCACGATCCTGATACAATTGTGGGACCCAAAGGGATTTCCGATCCTCTCGTGAGCCTTCGGGTCATCGTGCCAGGCCCCATCCACCCAGAAACGGTACTCATATCTTCCTGGTTCCAAATTGACGGTGACTTTCCAGTTACCTCCTCTGTCCTTCTTCATTGGAGTGTAGTTGATATCCCAACGATTGAAGTCCCCCGCTAGCGAAACCGTCTTAACCTCGGGAGCATACAGATCGAAAGAGACTCTTTTGGTTTTAGGGCCGATTTTTTCGGTTAATTCCTTTGCCATCTGGATTCTCCTTTCCTCATATGTACATGAAGAAGTGGCACTGAAGGCCTTTCCTCTGAGGCCATCAGAATCGGTTTTCAGCAGAACAAACAGGTAATTTCCGAAAGTAATTGGTTTCCACCCTGTTAGATGAGCAACACCTATGCCAATAATGGCGTATATTTTTCACTTATTATGAAATAAACTTATTCGATAAATGTCTGTTTTGATTGTATTTTTGGAAACAAATAGTGGTCAAACAAAAGGTTGCCACTTTTGCGCATGAAACGATAGTTTTGGATGCACAAAATCTACCCATAGGCGCTTATTCTTCAGGCGAGACTGGGTAAAATCTCTGCACCGAGACAGTTCGTCGAATTGGGAGAGAATCTGATACCCTTCCGGGTCATCCCCCGCCAAGGCCCCCACCAGGGCTAATTGCACTTCGGGCATTTCCCCTTTCACCAAACGATAGGCCTGAATCACCCCCAGAGGGTCCTTCCAAGGGTCGAATCGAGAAACCTGAACCAGCAGAGGGCGCCTCATGGCAATGCCACACTTGGCGACAGCGTTCGGACAAATATCCAGAGGAAGCTCCATGTTTTTAGAGCCGAATGGATCGATGGCAGGCTGAATCATCTCCACCCATCGCACTCTCAGATCGGGCGGAACAAGTTTCTCCATGGTAAAGACCGTCGCGTCATAGGCCTCAATGTAAGGTTTCAGAAAAGACCATACTTCCAGGTTTGGTTCCGGGTGACCTTGAGCCACTTGACGTCTTGATTGAACATCGAGTCGACAATGTGAATAAACGCCTCATAGCGGGAGAAGAACACCTGAGGACCGGTGAGGAGATACCCTTCAAGCCAGCCCTGGCAGGTATGTTCACTCAAGATTTCCATGACGCGACCCTCTGGAGAAAGGTGGTCATCTTCTGGAATCGTCTCAGCCATCCACGTCCGGTCCGTTACCTCAAACAAAGCGCTAAGACGGTTCGAGGCCGTTTCGTCCGGCCCCATCACCCGAAAATTCCTCTGGTCGATGTTGAGTTTCATTACGTCCCGCAAAAAGTGGCCCATCACTCGAGTAGCCTGTGCAAGAACCTCACTGGGTTTAGGCACGTCGACTGCATAGTCCTGAAAGTCAAGCATCTTCAGATCCTTGAGGAGCAGACCGCCTACAATACCGCTGGCCAGCGGATGTTCTCGGCCGTAGGCTGATTATTTCCCTTCTGCCTCAATGAGCTGAAATTTCAATGTTGAGCTCCCACAATTAATCGCTAAAATGTTCATCGAGATACCCTCTCACCTTCCAGAATAGCGTAAGCCGCATTTGTTTCCTCTCTATACCGTTCTGTGGTATCCACCTCCGCCAATTACTTCTCTGGCGAGGAATGACTCATGACCTTTCAGGCCTGCTTTTCAATCTTCTTCCTAAGAAAATTGTACAAAGGAACAAATACAAGGGCAAAATAGATTCCATAAAAAAAACTTTCAATTAGCCCGAGCAAAAAAGTGCCCCAGGTGATCCACGTGAAGCCTGGAAGCAGCCGAATCCAGGCCTGGTACATGGTTTGACCAGGAAAAATCAGATCATAAACCACGCACAAGACATAGGTTATAGCCAAGAACAACCCCAGAGAAACGCCAACGGTCTTCCAGTTCAAAAAGCCCATTAGTTTGTCCTCCTTTCATGTTTAAAGGTATTTCTCAGGCTCCTCACTGAATTTGTTTTAACAGGCTTCGGAACAGAAATAGATCTGCTGTTCGTCTCTTCGCACCATCGCATGGGCCTGATCCTTGTTAATCTCCATCCCACAAACAGGATCCTTGACTCTTAGAGAAACCATATGCGGCTCCCGCCCGTGGCCCTCATGACCTTCATGACTTCCACCATGCCCCGTGTGGCCTCCCATATGGGCCCCACACCCATACCTCATCATCACATAGAAGAGCCCCCCAATGATCAAGAACCAAATAATGCTTTCCATGGTTTTCTCCCCCTTCTAAGATTTGTATTTTTCTATATCTCGAAATCCTTTGGGCCACTATCGTGGATCATTTTGTGGAGAATCACGCTCATCTTCACTCCCAGATCTCCTTCTACCGACATCTCTCATTTTGTCTCCAGATTCGTTTTTTTGAGGGCAGCAACTCTGCTCCACAATAGGTACAAGACAAGGACCACCAATGCAAAGAAAACGAGCGGTTGAATCCCATAATAGGACAATTTGCTAGAGAAGAGCCGGGGTACGACCTTTCTAACCGTATCTACGGGTATGCCAAATCCGACCCCGACGCTACCTCCAGTAGGACTTAAGATGGCTGTATTTATGCCGATCATTTCACCCCTGGAGTTGAGCAACGGTCCACCGGAATTCCCGGGGTTGATGGCAGCGTCTGTTTGAACCATGTTCCGGATGATGGCCCCTGTGCCTGTCTGAATGTCGCGTCCCAGGGAACTGATGACCCCGGTGGTCAGGGACTGGCCCAGGCCAAAGGGGTTTCCGATAGCCAGGACCTTTTGGCCGACGCTGAGGTCTTTTGAACTCCCCATTGGAATCGTGGTGAGTTTTTTGTCCGAAATATCGATCTTGATCACTGCGAGGTCATTATCCGGATCGATACCCACGAGGCTGGCCGGCCGTTTGCTGCCATCGGCCAGCGTCACTTCAAGGGTTTGGGCGTTCTGAATGACATGGTTGTTCGTAAAAATGTATCCCTTCTCGTCGATGATCACGCCTGAGCCAGTTCCTTCCTGTGGAATAGGACGATAGAAGAAATCATATTTGATCACTACCGATGAAATATTCACTACGCCAGGACTTGCCATTCGGTAGATCTCAATATTGTTTACCTCTTCCGCCAACTCCGCTCTGGCTGCCCCCGCAAGATAAGGAAATGAAAGAGAAACAATTAGAAGTGATCCCGAAAAAAGTGTTCTCACCATAGGCCTACTCCCCCGATTCTTGCTTGTCAGATGGTTGGACCCGCATCTGGTCGACCAGCCCGGCCAGATCTCTACCCACTACTTTGGGTGAAATCAGTCGTGTTACCCATCAATTATTCGGATCTGTGTAACATCGTCATGGTGAGATAGACTGAAGTGGCAACAAGCATCAGAGCGGTCAGCAAATAGGGCGCGTGAACTTTCCATGCCAACAAGAATCCTGCCAAAGCCGGACCGCTGGCCAGGCCTAGACTGCTAGCACCATTCAACTGCCCGAGCGCCGCCCCTGGTCGGCCGCCGGCACGCTTGGAGACTAACGTCGCTAAACTCGGACCGATTAAAGCTACGCCGAGTGCGAATAGGGCGACATTTGACAGAATGAAATCCATCCTTTGGGCTGTCATCAGCATCGCCAATGCCACTCCAGTCAAAGCAAATCCTGTCGGCAGCAACAATTTCTCGCCAAGACGTCCAATAAGCCAACTCACCACAACGGCCGGTGCAGCAGCCATAATGATTCCACACATCGCGAACACCCATCCCATTTCCGAAGGTCCGAATTGAAGCAGCTCCTTTGCATGGAGGGCAAAGGTTCCCTCAAACGTCGCCAGCGCGAATTGATTAAGAAAGGCGAGCGCCAGAAAAAGCCTCAACCATCTGGGGATAAACCATCGAGTCGATCTAAGGTTCAGCCCATATTCGAGGCCTTGCTGGTGATCGAGCAATTTTAGCTCCTGTGGCTTAAGAGATTCACGTAGCCAAAGCTTCGCCACAATCAAAGCCAGAACAGAAAGTAGACCGGCACCAAAGAAGGGTATCGAAAAACCGTCAACGCTAATGTGTCCGAATTTGTATGTCAAGTGAAGGTCAAACTGTGACAAAAATGCTCCCAATGCTGGCCCAACCACAATTCCAAGGCTGATGGTACTTCCCAACCAGGCCATTCCGCGACCGCGGTCTTTTTCCGACGTCATATCGGCCACATAGGCATTGGCCATCGGCAAGAGGGCAGCAGAAAGTGCGCCGCCTAGAATCCGGGCGCTATAGAGCATCACCAGATTAGTTCCTACAGAAAAAAGAAACATGGAAATCGCATAACCACCCAACCCCGTCAAAAAGAGCGGACGACGTCCTAATTGATCCGACCATTTTCCCCACAAAGGGGCGAAGAAGAATTGCATGAGCGCAAAAACGCCAGTCAGGATCCCCACCTGGAATGAAGCCTGGGAGGGAGGTGCGCCTCCGGTTAATGCCAGACGCTCGATGTACAAAGGCAAAACGGGGAGAATAAGCCCATATCCAATCATCACAACAAACAGGCAGAAAAAGAGAATTAGCAGAGACTTTTTCATGCACTCTAGCTCCTGATACTCTCTCCTGAGGGCCACTCATTTAGCATCCTTTATTACATTTAGGAACAGACGACGGCACTCTCCTCTTGCATGGCAAGAATGTCATATCCTTTCCCCTTGTCTTTACACTTGTATGTTTTCTGCATCCCCTTCAGAAACCGGTTCTGAGTTTCGACGAGAAGATAGCACCCTCTTCACGCCTTTTAGGTATATCGTTTCAAAATTTCTTCGACACTAGCCACAGAGCGGGTGAAATCTATCCGAATCTCACGGAAGGTTTCGTGACCTTGGTTGCTGCTTCTTTACCCGCATACCTACACTTCCTTTACAGCGACTGCGACGATGTTTTGATCCCCTTGTTGCTGGATCTTCCCCGGCAATTTCCTTTTTGAACTGGACCGTGCAGGAGCGGGAGCAGAAGAAGTAACTTCGGCCCTTGTGAAGAAGTGAATATGGGTTCGCTTCGGTCTTAACGATCATCTTGCAGATTGGGTCCACGGCCTGGCCTCGCGGGACCAGAGGACTGGTTCCTTCGCCGATGCCCTGCTGCGGACGGAGGCCGAGTATGGATCTGACCTCAGCCGCGGTCTGTGCCTTCAGACAGGCGTTTGCAAGTTCTCGGCAGGCAGATATCCGGAGGGATCTGAGCCGGGCCTTCAGGAGCGGCACCTCCTTGCCGGCAACGCTCAGGTTGTTAAGTCCCAGGCCTACCAGAAGCGGAAGCAGCTTAGGGTCACCGGCGATTTCACCACATATCGAGAGGCTCTTGTCTGCCTCGCGGGCCTGGTCGGCCAGGTTTTGGAGCACTTGGAGGACAATCGGGTGTTCCGGCTGATACAGTTTGGCAACGTTGGCATTATTCCTCTCGACGGCGAACAAGTATTGCACGAGGTCGTTTGTGCCGACACTGGCAAAATCAACGAGCCCCAGGAGTCGCGGAAAACTCAGCACCGTCGCAGGGGTCTCGACCAGCACCCCTTGTTCGAACTGTCCTTGAAATCGCAGGTTCTCGGCGTGCAGCGAAGCGATGGCTTGCTCGACCAAACTCTGGATGAATTGCCATTGTTCCACAGTTTCAATCATCGGATAAAGGATGCGGAGACGATGTGCCCCGGCCGCGGCCCGAAGAATGGCGCGAAGTTGGGTGAGGAGAAGCTCCGGATGAAAGTAATAGATCCGATGTCCTCGTAAACCTAGATAGGGATTGTCCTGAGGTCCAAAGGACATGTATGGAACAGTTTTGTCACCGCCGAGGTCTGCGGTTCGCACGGTGACCGGTCGATCGCCACACAGTGCGAGAAGGTGGCGGTAACTCTTTACCTCTTCCTGTTCACTCGGGAAATCATCTGTCCTTTCCATGAACCGGGTTTCGGTCCGGTACAGACCGACGCCTTCAACGCTCTGCCAATTGAAGCCTTCCAGTTGGTCCGGAGTGACGATATTGACCCATAACCTCACCGGCAAGAGATGATCTACATGGCTCGACGACACTTCGATGACAGGTTGAAGACGACGCCTCCTTTCGCTTTCGTCAGGCTCGGTAAGCAGTTCCCCGACATCGGCGTCGACCAGGACGTTCACTCCCTGGCTGGATCGTAACCTCTCCATGCTGGGCACCCGCAGAACCGGCAGCGCGAAGCCTTTGGCGAGAATTGCTCCATGTGACATGGCAGTGCCTCTTTCTACAAGGAAGGCCTTGATTCCATGTTTCTGTGCACTGAGCACAACCGAGGGAAATAACTCCGGAATGGCGAGCACGGGATCTTGCACTTCGGGCAACGAATCCGACCGGAAACATCCCGGCTGGTTAGATAGTTTCGCTCTCAATTGCATTGCCAGGTCTTTCAAGTCCGAGGTGCGCTCCGCAAGCCGGGTGTCCTGCGATTCCGCGAGAACCCGTGTCACTCCCTCGATAACGTGTTCCACCGCTTTTTCGGCTGCGAAGCGCAACCGCCCAATGGCTTGCCGGACCTGTGCGTGAAACATCGGATCCTTGAGCATGGAGATGTGCGCCCGGATCACGTCGGCTTCGGCAGAGAGTGACTCGGACTCCAACCAGTCCACGGTTTTTACGAGGTCTGTTATCAGAGAGGCAACCTGTTCTTTGAAGCGGTTCATCTCTGCTTCCGGCCTTTGCCGGGAGCGTTCCTTCGTGCCCGTCATGGGAAGGGTGTACGATCCTTCAAAGAAGCAAAGGGACCCTGCCGCGACTCCAGAAGAGATCACGTCGCAACGGATGATTGATCTAGTCGTCATGTATTCTATCCTATTCACGGCCGCAGTGTGGCCGATCACGGCAAGCCGCCCCTTGACCCGCCTATCGTCAGGCTTTTGAATCCCCTCCCTCCCTCCCCTCGCCAAGAAATCCAAGTTACATTTTGTGACCCCTATGGCCAGCCATCCCCTCTCCTTCCCCTCCGGTGTACTTTGAAGGATCTTTGTCAAAAGCCTTCTTGCACGCTAGAGCACAGAAGTAGTAAATCTTTCCCATATACTGGGATTTGGCCGGGGCCCTCTTCTCATCCACTTCCATGTGACAGACTGGATCTTTGGCCATCCTAATCACCTCCCTTCCATAATTCTGCTAGAGCAATGGATGGGCCAACAAGAGGAGGAAAAGACTGGGAACCATAAGGTGTTGTTATCAGGAGTATTTGTCGGCGAGAAGAAAAAAGGACCTATTGATCGATGTAAAACAATTACGCAACCCTATTCGGATAAGCGGGTTTTGCTGTAACAAACTTTTGCATATGGGCAAAGTAACAAAATCAAGAATCCAAGCCACCTCCCACAATTGTCCCAGGATGATACTGGTCAGGTATTTGTCAAAAAGGATCCGGATCCCAACTATCCATTTATTTGTTTGAATCGTAAGGGCCTCTTATGGAATCTCTGCAGGAAACGCTAAGGGAGACATGGGGGTTTGTTGCAGGACGCTTATGATCGCCTTGAAAGGAAGTGATTCCTATTACCTATGGTGTCTTTTTCTCATCGGAATCGTCGTGATGGCTTGAAATTATAAATGAAGCACCAGGAGGGCCGTAGAGGCTCTCAGGCTCACCCTATTGATGAAAGTGGCCATAACTATTGAGACCCGAGAGTTCAGTCATTCCAAATATTATAGGAAGACCACTGCCTTAAGGCCGCACTAGCCCTTTTTCCCTCAACAGCGGTGAAGGGTTAATGAGATGTTTCTTCCACCACAGGGGACATTTCTCAGAACCGAAAGCCAGCCCCATCAGTTCTGTGAAGTAAAAGACAGGCAGGGAGTCCTTTCTTGAAGACCGACGCATCTCCAGATTAATGTGACATAGTGCACAGGGAGTAACGATTGCCTCAGCTCCTGCCTCCTTCGCGCTCGCTACGATCTCGTCTACGATCTGCTTCATGATATCCAGGCGTACGAAAGTGAGATCTCCCCCGCAGCATTCCGTCTTATAGCACCAGTCTAAAGAATACGCCCCGAGTGTTTCCATCAAACGATCGAGGGATTGAGGATTCTCTGGGTTGTCGAGGCGAGTCATTTTTGGAGGGCGTACCAGTGCGCAGCCGTAGTAGGACACGAGCTTCAAACCTCGGAGGGGATATTTGACCATCTCAGCAATCGTCCCCAGACCTACATCCTTCATAATAACATCGAGAAGAACCCTCAGTTCCAACTCGCCTGTAAACTTAAACCCGACCAGAGACTCGATCGTCTTCTTTAGTTCCGAGTCTTGCCGCAAAGCGTGATCAGCCCTTTTGAGGTTTCCAAAACAACCAGCACATGGAATGACCAGTGGCCGGCCTTTTTCCTGAGCAATAGCAATGTTTCTGGCAGGAAGGGTAACTGACAATATATAGTTAAGATTCCGTGCTGAAGCCGCCCCGCAGCAATTCCAATCCTCGATCTCTTCCAATTCCACTCCCAGCATACCCAGTACCTCAAAGTAGGAAAGCGTATACTCTATGGAAGTAGAATGGAATGTACAGCCCGGATAGTGAGAAAACTTCATTTTCGGAACTCTTTACTTGTTGGCTTTTCTGGTGTGCGAAAGGCACACAGAACCCAGCAGGCCAGAAGGTATTCACGACGGCGATACCATAAGCCGCTCCAATACCTGTGGCATAAAGGAGATTCATATCGGTGAGGCCACGTTTCAGCCCGTTCCAGCTATTGATGAAGAACTGCCTGCCAGGTCCGAAGACGATCGGGGTCGTCATGAAGAAGAGAACGACCTTATTGTTCAGCCATTCCGGAACGAAGGAAGGAAAGAACCAGTAAGGCTGGAGCATTCCGATCATGACCAGGCTGCCCAGAGTTCCCGAAATGACCAGGTTGATGAGCTGCCGACGTATTTCCCGCTGCCTGGCCTCTTTTTCCCGGTCCAGAGCCTCCTGTCCCTCAACCTTCTCTACTACCTTGTAGCCGGTCTCCTTTATGGCCCTCTTTATGTCTGACAGCGAAGTGATCGAGGGTTCATACTCCACTCTGGCGCTGTTTGAAGCGAGATTGACCACTGCCTTCGCTACCCCGGGCAGGTCGGATACCGCCTTCTGGACATGTTCAACACATGAAGCACAGGTCATGACGGTCACCTGAAGGTTGTCGGTTTTCAAAATGACCTCGTAGCCTATCTCGTCCCCCGGCTTCTTCAGGGCTGGGAATCTTATCGGGCTCCCATCATTTTCCACAGCAGCCTTACCCGAAGCCAGGTTGACCACCGCTTCCTTTACACCGCGCACTCCTTTGAGAGCCTCCTCCACATGGGCTACGCAGGAGGCACAAGTCATGCCTCCGATCTGAAGGGTTATCTTCTTTTGTCTCTCTCTTTTTCATTTGCCATCTTTCATCAGCTCCTTTGGATTTAGAAGGACTCAAGGATTCATCTGAATAATCATAGAGCAATAGGGGTGCCAAAAAGGAAGGGGGAATGGATGAACTAGGTCTGTAACATATTGTTTTTTTTTGACAATTTTTTATTGATCCGAGAGACGGGGAGATCCTTCCTATGAGAAATAATTACTCGCTAGCCTCCTGAGCAGCGGGACTAACTGCAAAAATTCTTTACAGAGGGATAGTTATTCCACAACTAATTTTCCTCGAAACATCCCCATCTGGCAGCTGAATTCGTATTCTCCCGGCTTTTCCGGAAGGAATTCAATGGGAACCGTCTGTCCTGTTGGCAACTTGGCTGACTTGTTGAAATCGGGAATGAGTACCATTTCCGAGCAGGCTGCTGTCTCCTCCCTGTGGAAGTTCAGACGGACAGGTTTTCCTCGCTCGACCACAATGACATCCGGCGTGTACCCTCCTTTTACGCGGATCGTTGCCTCCTGAATATTTCCTTTCGTTTCGACCCGCACCCCTTTTTTGGCGGAAAAAAAGAAGAACCAGACGATGAGTACTGAAACACTCAGGCCTGCCAGAGTGACGATGATCTGTGCCGCTGTCATGACTTATACCTCTCTCGGTTTGAAAGCTCGCAATCGATTAGCATTGGAGACTACGGTTACTGAGCTAAATGCCATAGCCGCACCTGCGATAATAGGCGAAAGAAGGATCCCGAAAAATGGATAGAGGATACCCGCGGCGATCGGGATGCCCAGGGTGTTATAGACAAAAGCGCCATAGAGGTTCTGTTTGATGTTTCGCATCGTTGCCCTTGAAACCTGAATGGCCAGGGCCACGCCTTTCAGGCTCCCCTTGATTAGGGTAATGTCTGAGGCTTCAATGGCCACATCCGTGCCCGTTCCGATGGCCATGCCGATATCGGCCTGGGCCAAAGCAGGGGCGTCGTTGATCCCGTCACCCACCATGGCGACCTTTTTTCCCTCCAATTGGAGTTTCTGGACATTGAAGGCTTTATCCTCGGGAAGAACCTCTGCCATCACCCGGTCGATTCCCACCTGCTGAGCGATGGCTTCTCCGGTCCTTTTGTTGTCCCCGGTGATCATCACGACTTCCAGGCCCATACTTTTCATGGTTCCAATTGCCTCCTTGGAGTCCTCCTTTACCGTATCAGCAACGGCGATGATCCCAGCAACTTTCTCATCTACTGCCACGAACATGGGCGTTTTCCCCTCGTTGGCAAGGCGTGAAGAGACATCCGCCAATTCCTTTGTATCGACGCTGCGGTCGTTCATCAGTTTAAAGTTGCCCAGAAGGACGGATTTACCCTCGACCTTTGCCTCCACTCCGTGGCCGGGAATGGCCTTGAAATTAGTGGAATTGGGAGGATCGATGCCTCGTTCGCGGGTTCCCCGCAAAATGGCCTCTCCCAGGGGATGTTCCGAGCCTTTCTCAACGGAGGAAGCCATCTTTAATACCTCGTCCTCGTCGAATCCTTGCTGAACAACCACATCCGTTAAAGAAGGCTCGCCTACGGTGATTGTTCCCGTCTTGTCCAAAATAATCGCATTTAGCTTATGGGCCGTCTCCAGGGCCTCGCCGCTCCGGATGAGGATGCCGTTTTCAGCCCCCTTTCCAACACCGACCATCAAAGAGATAGGTGTAGCCAGCCCCAGAGCACAAGGGCAAGCGATGATCAGCACTGTGACCCCTGCCACCAGAGCATAAACCAGCGCGGGCGTCTGCCCGAAGTCGAACCAGACGACAAAGGTGAGTACCGCGATAACCATGACGATGGGGACAAAGTACCCGGAGACGATGTCGACCAGCCTCTGGACGGGGGCCTTCGATCCCTGCGCATCCTGGACCATTTTGATAATTTGAGACAAAGCCGTGTCTTTGCCCACTTTCGTCGCCCTGAATTTGAACGAACCCGTTTTGTTCAGGGTCGCTCCGATGACCTCATCTCTCGCCTTCTTTTCAACGGGGATCGATTCTCCCGTCACCATCGATTCATCCACAGCTGAAAAGCCTTCAGTCACCTCGCCATCCACAGGAACTTTTTCTCCAGGCCTCACTACAACAATATCTCCCACTAAGACCTCCTCCACCGGAATATCTATCTCTCTTCCCTCACGGAGGACCCGGGCAGTTTTTGCTTGTAAACCAATTAGCTTTTTGATCGCTTCCGAGGATCTTCCTTTGGCTCGAAGTTCCAGAGCCTGTCCCAAGACCACCAGACCAATGACCACGTTGGACACATCATAGAAGGGTTCTGTGGTTCCCTCGGGAAAAATCTGGGGAAAGAGAATGGCAACGCTAGAGTAGACCCATGCCGCTCCGGTTCCGATAGCGATCAGTGTGTTCATATCGGCGGCCCGACGCCGGAAGGCCGACCAGGCTCCGGTGAAGAAATGCGAGCCAGACCAGATCAGCACCGGCAGGGTGGCCAGCCCAGAGAGGGCCCAAAGGATCCGGATGGTCTCAGTGGATAAATCCCTAAGGAATGGAAACCACTTGGGGTAGCCAACAACCATGACAGGTACAGCTATAATGGTCGCGAAGATAAATTTGGCCATCAGCCTCTTGTATTCTTTCTCCCTCTCCTCGGCCTCCTTATCAGGAGTCTCCTCGCTCGGCGCTTTGGTCGTTCGATAGCCTGTGGATTCAACGGCTCTTTCGATCTCCTGTAAGTTGGTCACCGAAGGCAGATACTCCACCTGAGCCTCCCCGGTCCCCAGGTTCACCGAGGCGTTCAATACCCCAGCGGCTCTCCCGAGAGCATGCTCAATCTTTGTCACGCAGGAAGCGCAGGTCATTCCCTGAATGCCCATCCTCAGGGTGATGGCCCCAGGCCGATAGCCCGCGGAGCGGATAGCCTCGGTAATCTTGTTTAAGGACACGGTTTTCGGGTCGAACTGCACATGGGCCCTTTGAGTGGAGAAATTTACCGAGGCTTTTTTAACTCCGGGTACCCCCTTTAGCGATTTCTCTATGGTCTGGGGACAACGGTTGCAATGTATCCCGGCGAGAGGGATGTCCAATTGTTCGAAGCGTGCTTTCATCGTTTTCTCCTATCTTACTACACCTCCCTGGACCTCCGGAGGGTTTCATTCTCACCTTTTCCCTTCCTTTCTGCTTCTGAGATGGGACCAGAGATTCTGTTTACCTCTTGCCCGAACCCGAAAATCAGAGTGTGCCCGATAGGTTCTACTGTTCTAAACTTTAGGGTTCCTCGGGGCATGGGGCGTGCCTCCTTGAGAAGCCGTCGCCACTTCCCGAGGCGGGGAAAGATCATGGAGAGGGGTCCAGGTTCTTCTCCACCGGGAGATCATAAATCCCGATGAGCATAACTCTGAGATCCGCAATCTTTCGTATTCTCTCAGTCATCTAACAAATGAACCTTAGAAGTAGGAAGATTTGTGATATCACCTAAGGCGACCCTGGTGAAGCTACCTCTGTTTCGTACTTCGAGTGGCCAAACTCCCCCGTCTCTATGGGAATGGCTACCTTCATGAGGAGAGTGAACATTAGGGCCCCCACGGCCCAGATGCCAAAAGATACCATGAGTTCCAGGAGATTGGGAGTATAGATATAAATCTCGCCGAGGGGGTCAGGGACAAAACCTGGGATGACGAATCCCGGTCCCTTCTCGATCCAGACCCCTATGATGATGAGAACGCAGCCCAGATTGAGGGTGCTTAGCCGTTTCCGAGTGGCGGGAATCAGGAAGATGAGAAAAGCGGCGACGTTCATTGCCATGGCTGACCAAATCCACGGTACAAGATGACGGTGACCATGGAGACCTTCGAACAAGTATTTGAAGGGAGCGATATGAACAGTATCGGAGTAATACTCCTTGTACATCTCTGCAGCGAGAAGAAAAAGATTGAGAAACATGGCGTATGCGATCAGTTCTGCGATCTTGAAAAGCGCCCTATCCTCTATTTTTATGGCCGATACCTTCCGGATTATCTGAAAAATAATGATAATCATGGCAGGCCCTGAACAGAAAGCGCTCGCCAGGAACCTCGGGGCAAGAATCGACGCGTTCCAGAAGGGACGGGCAGCAAGGCCATTATAAACAAAGGCCGTTACGGTATGAATCCCCACAGCCCACGGGATGGAGATCAAGATAAAGGGAAGGATAAATTTCCAGTTGGGTTCCTTCCTGTAATAGAATTTGACCAAGAGATAAATCGGAATGAGAAGGTTTAAGAGCAAATAGCCATTGAGAACGATTACGTCCCAGGCGAGGAGCGATGCGGGGAAGTTTATCAATCCAACGAAAGGAAGCATGTGCCAGAACCGATCGAGCCTACCCAGGTCAACCATCACAAAGAGAATGGCCATCACGACCGAGGAGGCAGCAAAAAGCTCGCCTAATACGACGATCTCTTTAATCGGTTTGAACTGATAGATGTACGCTGGGATAACCAACAGGACCGCTGCCGCTGCCGCTCCGACCAGATAGGTGAAGTTGGCGATGTAAAGCCCCCATGAAACCTGGTCTGTCAGATTCGTTGCGACCAGGCCGATTTCATGCTGCTGCAAATAGAATTTGAAACCGATCAGAATGATGGCGAGGAGAAAAAGACACCAAAAGTAGTAGGCCTTGCTCCCCTTCACAACCAGTACAAGGGTCTTGCGATAAAACCGCCATGTTTCTTCCAACGTCTCCCGAAGCCTTTCCATGGTAATCCTTACGCTTCAAAAAAGTAATAGAATTTGGGCTCCGTATTCAAATCTTCTTTCAGCCGGAAAACCCGCTTTCGGTCGATGATGTATCGAATTTCACTAGTTGGATCGAGAAGATTTCCAAATTTCCTGACCCCTGTTGGGCAGGCCTCCACACAGGCGGGATATCTTCCTACCCTTACCCGCTGGATACAAAAGGTACATTTGTCCGCGGTCGACTTCAATCTGGGCCGGTTTCCAAGGTAGTGCACCGACGGGTTGACCTCTTCCGTGGGAATGTTTGGTTCTGACCAGTTGAAGACCCTTCCCTTATAAGGACAGGCTGCGATACAGTATCTGCAACCAATGCACCAATTGTAGTCCACCACGACGATCCCATCGGGATCTGTCCAAGTGGCGTGAACCGGACACACCTTCACACAGGGAGGGTTCTGACACTGCTGGCATTGGACTGGTAAGTAGGTGAATCCCGGCTCCGGAACCAGGTCAGGGTCATAGTAATGTTCCGAGTGTTCGAGATTGATCAGGTTTCCCCGCTTGAGCCGGAGGACCCTGATCCAATGCAGTTGACGACCATAGCGGGAGTTATTGTTCTCCTTCGCGCAGGCATAGACACATCGCCTGCAGCCGATGCAGCGAGAAAGCTCAAGGCCGTACCCCCATAGCGTGTCGGGCACAGCCTCCTTAGTGCCGATCTGGAATTTCCTTCCGTATCTTCTTTCGTACTGCCGTTCGAGTCTGGTGATGACGTGTTTCTTTTCCTTCTCCGTCATCTCCTTAAAATGCTTCTGCAGAAACTCTTCCACCTCATCCTTGGTGTAGCTATAGCCCTTGGCATAGGAGATGATAAGAGGGATAGAAAGACCTCCTACAGCTATAACCGACAGGTTGCGGATGAACTCCCTTCGCGTACGCTGTTTATCTTTCATTCTTCTTACCCATTGGTCCCTCAGGTGGAGGCTCCGGCTTTAAAGGCTTGAATTTCGGATCGTGAGGATTATGACAGTTAGCACATAACAGGTAAGTTCTCTTCCCTGGGCCCATAAAGTACCCTGTCCTTTTCCCATGGATACCAGCCTTCCAGTCTCTGTAAGTCGTACCGTGGCATTCGCCGCATAGCCGATAACTTTCATCGAAATCGATCAGTTCCTCGTTAAAGAGGCGCAGTTTATCACGATTTTTTCCATCATGGCAGTCGAGACACCATCTCATTGTTTCCGCGTGACGCAATTTGATATTCGTATGCTCTTCCATCAACTCCCTCTTCTTCGGATTCACTTCCATGGAAGTATGGCAGTTGCTACAGGGGAAAATCCCTTCTGTCATTGGCGGTGGAGAAACCGGAAACTCTTCTACAGCCTTTGTGATAGAGGCAAAGAAAAATTCA
>JABAOH010012753.1_pt1 | contig 16212 bp, 11 predicted proteins | sample 7062181 | NCBI WGS metagenome assembly JABAOH01 (sample SAMN14538630, study PRJNA623070) | marine sediment metagenome | biome: marine biome [ENVO:00000428]; feature: marine pelagic biome [ENVO:01000023]; material: deep marine sediment [ENVO:00002113]; isolation source: pool of 5 deep marine...
AGGTTTGCAATTCGAGAGGGAGGCCGTACAGTCGGAGCCGGAACCGTCACCGAAATCATCGAGTAACAGATCAAAAAAACGAACGCTTTGAACAAATGAGAAAAAGATGAGAGAAGTCGTCACTCTTCAATGCACAGAATGCAAACGGCGCAACTACACCACAACCAGGAATAAAAAGAAACAACAGGAAAAAATCGAGCAAAAAAAATTCTGCAAATTCTGCAGAAAGCATACAGTCCATAAAGAAATTAGATAAACTCTGAACAAGGAAAAAGGAGGCGTGATAAGAAAGAGTAGGTGAGTAGCTCAATTGGCTAGAGCATCGGTCTCCAAAACCGAAGGTTGCGGGTTCGAGTCCTGCCTCACCTGCCAGCTTAAACATATTGAATTATCATAGACCGCATCGCGTTTCTTGGAGGTCTGAAGGACAGAGTTTCTTGTCCTGCAGTTATTCACACTATCAGAGGAACGAAAATGAGTAAAAAAGAGAAAAAATATAGACGATTCATCTCCTTCTTAAGAGAGGTAAGAGCTGAACTCAAGAAGGTAACTTGGCCTTCGAGGAACGAAGTCTACAGCACAACTCTTGTTGTGATTTTCGCAACGGTATTTTTTGGTTTTTATCTGTTTTTCATGGATGTAATTTTCTCATGGGTCATCGCTCAAATTAAATCATTTTTTGGCTGAGACGAGTTTGAAAATGGCAAAGAATTGGTACGTGGTTCACACATATTCAGGATTTGAGAAGTTTGTGGCTGAGTCTATCCGGCAGAGATCCTACGAGCTGAATATACAGGATCAGATCGGAAAAATAATCATTCCCACCGAAGGGATAATCGAGATCAAAGATGGGAAAAAGGTCGTTTCTACGAAAAGGTCATATCCTGGCTACATATTGGTCGAGATGGAGATGACCGATGAGAATTGGCACATCATTCGTGAAACGCCGAAGGTAACGGGTTTTGTCGGTTCTGGCAAGCGACCTACTCCATTGAATAAGGAAGAGGTGAATCAGATAGTCGAGCATATGGAGACCACTTCAGAAAAACCAAAGCCCAAACATTCTTTTGAAAAAGGGGAAGCTGTGCGTATCATAGATGGCCCTTTTTTCAACTTTAACGGTATCGTTGAAGAAGTCAACCAGGAGAAAAACACTTTGAAAGTTTTGGTCACGATATTCGGTCGTTCCACTCCTGTAGAGTTAGAATTTTTACAGGTTGAGAAAATTTAAGGGAGAAAAAAATGGCCAAAGAAGTTGTAGCGAACATCAAACTACAGATTGAGGCAGGGCAAGCGAGCCCGGCTCCTCCTGTCGGCCCAGCACTCGGTCAGCACAATGTTAACATCATGGATTTCGTACGCCAATTTAATGATAAGACAAATAAAATGGAGGCGGGAACAGTCATTCCGGTGGTTATTTCTGTATATAAAGATAGAACATTCAGCTTCATCATGAAGTCACCGCCAGCTTCGTTTCTTCTAAAAAAAGCAGCAGGTATCGCTAAAGGATCTGGTGAACCCAACAAAGAAAAAGTAGGAAAAGTGACAGATAAACAGATCGAAGAAATCGCTAAGGTAAAGATGCAGGACCTGAATGCAAACGATTTGGATGCAGCGAAAAATATTATCAAAGGCACGGCAAAAAACATGGGATTGGAGATCGTCAGTGGCTAAAAAAGGGAAGAAGTATAGCAAGGCTAAGGAGTTGTTGGATAAACAAGAATACACTATAGAAGAGGCTGTGAACCTAGTAAAAAAAATGAGCTTTGTGAAGTTCGATGAGTCTGTAGATATCTCCATGCGTTTGGGTGTAGATCCTAAACATTCGGATCAGATGGTGAGGGGAACCGTGATCCTTCCCCACGGAACAGGAAAGTCCAAGAGGATTTGCGTGATAGCAACGGGAGAAAAGGTCAAGGAAGCGGAAGAAGCTGGAGGAGATTATGTAGGAGGTGAAGACTTGGTGGAGAAAATCTCCAAGGGATGGTCAGATTTCGATGCCGTCGTTGCTACTCCGGATATGATGAAAAGTGTTGGAAAATTAGGGCGTATTCTTGGCCCAAAGGGATTGATGCCGAATCCGAAGACGGGAACTGTAACATTTGAAGTTAAGAAAGCTATAGACGAAATAAAGTCGGGAAGAGTGGAATTTCGCATTGACAAGACAGCCATCATTCATTCTTTAGTGGGAAAAGTTGCCTTCCCCGATAATCAACTCGTTGAAAACATAAAAGCTTTTATCCAGGCAGTTGTCCATGCCAAACCCCCGGCGGCAAAAGGAAAATATATCCGGAATATCCACATTTCATCGACTATGGGACCTTCTTTAAAGATTTCAGAGAGCGCGTTGGAATGATAGGAGAGTGAGGAATGAATGTGAACCGACAGAAAAAAGAAGAGATTATAAAAGAAATCAACGAAAGTTTTAAAGATTATGACACTTTTTACCTTTTCGATTTCATGAATATGCCCGTTTCCCGGTCAGTGGAATTGAGGAGAAAATTGCGGGAACATTCCTATGCGTTCAAAGTTGTGAAAAATCGGTTGGCTCTGAGAGCGTTTGGAGAAGAGATGCCGGAGGATTTGAAAGCTTATTTCAGAGGGCCGACAGCAATAGCTTTCGCATCAGAAAATCCCTTAAAGCTTGCACGCCTGATCAGGGATTTTTCCGATCAACATAAAATTCTCAAGTTTAAAGCTGGTATACTGGAAGGTCATTTCCTTCCCGAAGATAAATTTAGTGAAGTAGCCGTCCTGACTTCGCGAGATAACTTGATAGTCAAATTCGGCTTTTTAATGGCTTATCAATTGATAAGATTTTTGCGGACTTGGCAAGCCCCTACAGAGAGTCTAGGCCGGTTGTTGAGTCAAATCAAACCAAAAAAATAGGGTTGGAGGTAAAAATGCCTAAAGCACAAACAAACGATGCCAAAGGGACCACGAAGACAAAAAAAGAAAAATCTAAATTGAGCAAGGAACAGTTTTTTGAGCACCTGGATAACCTGACTATCTTAGAGTTGGCTGACTATATCAAGGAATTTGAAGAGAGATACGGAGTGAGTGCAGCTGCCGCAGCGGTGCCCATGGCTGCTCCAGGTGGTGCTTCTTCCCAAGCTGAAGCTCAAGGCGAAGAAGAAAAAACCGAGTTCACGGTCGTGTTGAGAAGTGTAGGTGACAAGAAGATCAATGTCATAAAAACAGTGAGAGAGGTAACGAGTTTAGGCTTGAAGGAAGCTAAAGATTTGGTAGACAGCGCACCAAAACCAGTGAAAGAAAATATTTCTAAAGAAGAAGCTGAAGAAATCAAGAATAAGTTTGCAGAAGTGGGAGCCGAGATCGAAGTGCAATAAATAATTTTGGGAGCCAAAAATGCACCAAAGTAACGAGCATATTTATCGGAAAAGGCTTGACTTTTCAAAAATTAAAAGCGTTTTTCCTATGCCTGATCTTCTGGCAATACAAAAATATTCCTATTCAGATTTTCTGCAAATGGAATTGCTGCCCGAAGAGAGGAAAGACATTGGACTTCAAGCTGCGTTTAGAGACATTTTTCCTGTTTCCGACTTTAAGGAAACCACCCAGCTGGATTTCATCAACTACTCCATCGGTAATTGGGAATGCAAGTGTGGCCGCTTGAAAGGAGTCGAGAACGCGAGAAGGAAATGCATGGGATGCGATACACTCTTGCCTCCGGATGTTGAGCTGACTGAAAAGGAGATCTGTCCCTATTGTGGCAGTATTAAAAAGATCGAAGTTCCTCTTTGCGAACACTGTGGGGACAACGTGAATCTCAAGCTGAAATATACGCCCAACGAATGTCTCCAGAAAGGATACACCTTTTCAGTGCCTCTCAGGATAAAGGTGAGGCTGATTTCTTGGGAGAAGGATCCAACCACTAAGGCAAAAAGACTCAAACATATCAAGGAACAAGAAGTCTATTTCGGTGATATTTCCCTCATGACAGATAAAGGGACCTTCATCTTCAACGGAATTGAAAGAGTGGTGGTCAGTCAACTTCAAAGATCACCGGGTGTATTTTTCCGTCCGGGAGATGCAAAGGGCTTCTTTATCGGAAAAATTATCCCTTACCGCGGAGCCTGGGTTGAGTTTGAATACGATACCAAAAATATCCTGTATGCCCGTTTGGACAGAAAAAAGAAATTCTTGGCAAGTGTATTTCTGAGGGCGCTGGGATTCGGTTCAGATGCAGAAATTTTACGCCTCTTTTTTAAGGTTTATAAGGTGTTTCCTGAAGAAGGACAATTGTCGTGGGAAGTATCAGAGAATTTAATAGGGAAAACTCTCGGCAGGGATGTCGTCGTCCCCACTTCTGAGAAAGTGATCCTGAAAGCAAAGAAGAAAATCAGTGAAGAAGACATCGGGACCTTGAAAGAACTCAAGATTGAAAAAGTCCCTCTATCGAACAAAGAATTCAAGGGGGCTTACGCCATTTCCGCCGCAGAAGAGGTCATACAAAGTCTTGAGATGATTGACGAAAAGAAACTGGAAAAGCTGAGCCAGGTCAAAGAGCCAATCGAAATATTTTTTCCTGAGGAACATGAGTCAGCTGATCTCCTAATCAACACGCTGCGGAAAGATCATTCCAAAGATACCAACCAAGCACTTGGCGAGATCTATAAGAAGCTGAGGCCGGGTGAACCTCATACCCTGGAAAGCGCCCATACTCTTTTCCACAACTTGTTTTTCAATCCCCAGAAGTACAATTTTTCCAGAATCGGTCGTCTAAAAATGAATATAAAATTAGGGATGGATTCACCTCTGGATGAGAAAACATTGGCCCCGTTGGATTTTATCGAAGTGATCAGGTATTTGTTTCGTCTGAGGTCTGGGGAAGGAGAGGTGGATGATATCGACCACCTGGGGAATCGGCGTGTTCGATCTGTTGGGGAACTTGTAGAAAATGCGTTTCGCATTGGATTGACCAGGATGGAGAGAACCATCAAGGAAAAGATGACAATAGCCACAGATCTGGCTTCTGCTATGCCTCAGGATCTGATTAATTCCAAACCTGTGATCGCTGCACTCAAAGAATTTTTCGGCAGCTCTCAGCTTTCTCAATTTATGGATCAGATAAATAGTCTCGCTGAGGTGACGCACAAACGCCGGCTGAGCGCATTAGGCCCTGGAGGGCTGAGCCGAGAGAGGGCCGGATTTGAAGTAAGAGATATCCAGGGATCGCATTATGGCCGGATATGTCCGATCGAAACACCCGAAGGTCCCAACATTGGTCTGATTTCCTCCTTAAGCTGTTACGCACAGGTGAACGAGTTTGGATTTGTGGAAACTCCCTATCGTAAGGTCAAAGATGGAAGGGTGGTCGATTATGTGAAGATCCTTCATCCTGGAAGCAGTTCTTTCAGTGTCGGAGAAGTTATCGAGGAGAAGGAGCTGAATGATGAGATAAGAAAGTTGAAGAGCGGTGACAGCAAACAAATACCTGTATCCGAACCTTATTGTTTTTATCTGACAGCCTGGGAAGAAGAGAAGTACAATATCGCACAAGCAAACGCTCCGATCGATGAAAAGGGCCATTTTATCAACGAATTGGTGAGTGCCCGACAAGCAGGGAACCCAAAATTGCTGCCCAGGGATCAAATCGATTACCTAGACGTTTCTCCTAAACAGCTGGTATCTTTTTCAGCCTCACTCATCCCATTCCTTGAGCATGACGATGCGAACAGGGCATTGATGGGATCCAATATGCAGAGACAGGCTGTTCCTCTTCTCAAGCCTGAATCACCGCTCGTGGGTACTGGGATCGAGCATCTCGTTGCCAAAGGCTCAGGGGATGTAATCACTTGTAAGCGGGCTGGTGTGGTTGAATTTGTTGACGCAGACAGAATCTTGGTCAGAGTGGACGAAAAGGGCGGTTCAAACAAGCATGAAGTGGGAACAGACCTGTATCTTTTGACCAAATTTTTGAGAACCAATCAGAATACCTGCCTCTCTCACCGTCCAGTGGTGAGAAAAGGCGATTCGGTGCAGGAAGGTCAAGTGTTAGCCGATAGCTCCTGCACAGACCTCGGAGAGCTTTCCCTCGGCCGCAATGTTCTGTGTGCTTTTATGCCCTGGAGAGGATACAACTTTGAGGATGCTATCATTGTCAGTGAAAAGTTGATCAAAGACGATATTTTTACATCCATCCATATCGTTGAGGAATCTCTTGAAGCCCGGGACACAAAATTGGGACCTGAGGAAATCACCAGGGATATTCCAAATGTCCCAGAGAATCTTCTGCGCAATTTAGATGAGAACGGAATTGTGAGAATCGGTGCTCATGTGAAATCTGGCGATATTTTAGTAGGAAAGGTCGCACCGAAAGGGGAGACTCAACTCTCACCTGAGGAAAAACTCCTCAAGGCAATCTTTGGCGAAAAGGCGTTGGATGTTAAGGATGCTTCCCTGTATTGTTCTCCAGGCGTCGAGGGGACGGTCATCGATGTGAGAATCTTTTCCAGAAGAGGAACCGAGAAGGGAACGAGGGCAAAAGCCATCGAGAAGGACGAGATTGCTAAAATGAAGAGAAATTTGGAAGACGAAATCAGCATTCTGGAAACAGAGAAATGGAGCCGAATCAAGAACATTCTGAAAGGTGAGAAAATTGTCAAAGATCAAAAAATCCGAGATGTTACCCTGAAAAAAGGGTCTAAATTGACAGAGAGCCTGCTGGAAAAGCTCGAGTTTGGAGACCATTCTAGACTCAAGCTTTCTGAGAATGGGAAAAGAGAGAAGGAGATAAAAGATATCGAAAAGAAGGTCAAACGTCAGATCGAAGCATTGAGAGCAGACATCAAAGAAAAAATCGAGACTTTGAAAAAAGGAGACGAGCTGGCTCCTGGTGTCATTCAGGTTATTAAAGTCTATATCGCAATGAAGAGAAAGCTATCCGTAGGGGATAAGGTTTCCGGACGCCATGGCAATAAGGGGATCGTTGCGAAGATCGTCCCCGAAGAAGACATGCCGCGCCTTCCTGATGGAACCCCTGTTGAAATTGTCTTGAATCCTCTGGGTGTGCCGTCACGAATGAATGTGGGACAGATTTTGGAAACACACCTGGGGTGGGCAGCCAAGAAGTTAGGCCTCTGGATATCCACTCCTGTGTTCGATGGGATTTCTGAACAAGAAATAAAAGGACTCCTTGATAAAGCCGATTTGCCTTCTACAGGAAAGCTTCCTCTTTACGACGGCATCACTGGAGAGCTTTTAGACCAAGAGGTGACTGTGGGATACATCTACATCATGAAACTCTATCATCTCGTGGATGACAAGATTCATGCACGTTCCACTGGTCCGTACTCCCTCATCACTCAGCAGCCTTTAGGAGGAAAAGCTCAATTCGGAGGGCAGCGTTTTGGAGAAATGGAGGTCTGGGCCCTGGAGGCTTATGGAGCGGCATTCACTCTACAGGAACTCTTGACAGCCAAGTCGGATGACGTAGAAGGAAGAGCCAAAATTTATGAGGCCATTGTCAAAGGGGATTTGGATTTCACCCCTGGACTTCCTGAATCTGTGAACGTGCTTATTCGAGAACTCCAGAGCCTGTGTTTGAATGTAGAGCTGGAAAAGGCAGAAAAAGAAGAAATTTTGCCATGGGGAATTGATGTTCCTCAAATCTTGAAAGGAGAGGAATGATGGATACCAGGCATCCTTTGGGCGGAAGGCCGAAAGTCGACTTTGACAGGGTTCGGATCAGTATCGCGTCCTCCGAAAAAATCAAAAGTTGGTCATGGGGTGAGGTCACCAAGCCGGAAACCATCAACTACAGGACATTCAAGCCGGAAAAAGATGGGCTTTTCTGCGCCAAGATATTCGGTCCGATCAATGATTATGAGTGCCTTTGTGGAAAATATAAACGGATGAAGTATAGAGGAATCATCTGCGAAAGATGCGGTGTGGAGGTGACGAGGTCCAAAGTCCGTCGAGAGCGCATGGGACATATCCAGCTAGCGTCTCCGGTAGCGCATATATGGTTTTTCAAAGGAACCCCCAGCCGCATAGGTCTTGTGCTCGATCTCTCCATGAAAGACTTGGAAAAGGTCTTGTATTTTGAGTCCTACATAGTGACCGATCCTGGAGAGACTCCGCTGCGGGAAAGACAGCTCCTGAACGAAGAAGAATTTAAAGATGCTCAAGAAAAATTTGGCGATAAATTCGAAGCTTCCATCGGAGCAGAAGCCATAAAAAGCCTTTTGGAGCGGATCAATATAAAAAAAGAGGCAGAATCCTTGAGAGAGTTGATGAAAAAAGAAACCTCTCAGCAGAGAAGACTTCGACATGCTAAGCGGCTCAGAGTTTTTAAGGCGCTCAGGAAATCGGGGAATCGGCCAGAGTGGATGATTCTGGATGTCATTCCTGTTATTCCTCCAGATTTGAGACCTTTGGTTCGTTTAGATGGAGGAAGATTTGCGACTTCCGACTTGAATGATCTTTACCGCAGAGTCATTAACAGAAATAATCGTCTCAAAAAATTGATAGAACTCAGAGCACCTGAACTCATCATACGTAATGAAAAGAGAATGCTCCAGGAAGCTGTTGATGCTCTCTTCGACAATGGAAAAAGAGGTCGAGTTCATCTGGGTGCAAACAGGAGGCCCCTGAAATCTTTGAGCGAGGCTTTAAGAGGAAAACAGGGACGTTTTCGACAGAACCTGCTTGGCAAAAGAGTCGATTATTCGGGTCGATCGGTAATTGTCGTGGGTCCGGAATTAAAACTGAATCAATGCGGGCTCCCAAAAAAGATGGCCCTCGAGCTGTTTAAGCCTTTCATCTTCCATAAATTGGAGAAGGAGGGCCTCGTTCCTAGCGTAAAAATTGCTCGAGAATGGCATGAGCAAGAAAGACCAGAAGTTTGGGATTTTCTCGAAGAAGTGGTCAGAGAGCATCCCATCCTGCTCAACCGAGCACCCACTCTACATCGTTTAGGAATCCAAGCCTTTGAACCAGTCTTGGTTGAAGGGAAGGCTATTCAGATTCACCCTCTGGTATGTGCTGCCTTCAATGCGGATTTTGATGGCGACCAGATGGCCGTCCATATTCCTCTTTCAGTTGAAGCCCAAGTTGAGGCACAGACGTTGATGCTCTCTACCAACAACATTCTCTCTCCAGCTCATGGCCGTCCTTTAGCTATTCCAAGCCAGGATATGGTTCTCGGCTGCTATTATTTGACTCTGGAGAGAATTTCGCGGCAGGGGGAGGGGCGGAGCTTTTCCTCTGAGGAAGAAGCACTTTTAGCTCTGGAAAACAAGGAAATCGATCTGCAAGCTGGAATAAAAGTCAAATACAAAGGCCCTTTTATGAATCTATCCACTTATTATGATAACCAAGCGATTCTCGCTTGCCCCATTGTGCAGATTGACAATAGGCTGATCGAGACAACCCCGGGACGTCTCATTTTCAATTCGATTATCCCTGATGGGATTCCCTATATCAATGGTGTCTTGAAGAAAAAGGGGCTTGAAAATTTGGTCTATTATGTCTATTTGAAAAAAGGGCTTCAGCCCACCATCGATATGCTGGATAGAATGAAAGAGGTCGGTTTCAGCTATTCAACATTTGCTGGATTTTCTCTTGGCATCGATGATTTCGTCGTTCCCAGAGATAAGCCCAAACTTATCGAGAAAGCACAGAAAGAAGTTCAAAAGATCGAAAGTCTATACAGAGAAGGGACTATTTCTGCCGGAGAGCGCTTCAACAGAGTCGTGGAGATATGGGGATCTGTAACAGACAAGGTTTCGAGCGTTATGATAGACAAAATGCGGGAGATTAGTTATCGAGGAGACGAGCTGAACCCGCTCTTCGTGATGGCTGATTCCGGATCTAGAGGAAACAAACAACAGATTCGCCAGCTTGCAGGGATGAGAGGCCTCATGAGTAAGCCTTCAGGAGAAATCATAGAAACCCCGATTATTTCCAATTTGAGAGAAGGCTTGAATGTTTTACAGTATTTTATCTCCACACACGGTGCAAGAAAGGGATTGGCCGATACGGCCTTAAAGACCGCAAATTCAGGATACTTAACACGAAAACTGGTGGATGTTTCCCAAGAGGTCATTGTCGATGAGCATGACTGCGGGACGCTGAAAGGGGTGAATGTAAGCGCGATCGTTGAGAACGGAGAGTTGATCGAGCCTTTTGTAGACAGAATTGTCGGACGTACATCATTGGAAAAGGTGCTTCATCCTGATACGAATGAAACCATTGTGGATGTGAACGAAGAAATCTCAGAACAGACTGCCCAGAAACTCGAGAACCTAGGGATTGAAAGGGTCAAAATCCGTTCGCTTCTGACCTGTGAATCTAAAAGAGGTACCTGTCAACTGTGTTATGGGCGGGATATGGCCACAGGAAAGCCGGTCGAACTGGGGGAGGCTGTTGGAATCATCGCAGCCCAATCCATCGGAGAGCCTGGAACACAGTTGACCATGAGGACCTTTCACATCGGTGGAATTGCCATGAGAGGAATCGAAAGGTCGAAAATTGAGGCGAAAAACAATGGTGTCGTCAAATTCAACAACCTGAATTACGTCATTAATAAAGAAGGGTCCATCGTCGTCGTGAATCGAAATGCCAACATCGCTATTCTGGACCACCGTGGAAGAGAAGTCGAACACTACCAAGTCCCTTACGGAGCGAAAGTCATGGTTAAGGAAGGAGAAGAGGTCAAAGCGAGACAGGAATTTGCTGAGTGGGATCCATTTTCGAGCTTTATTCTGACCGAAGAAACCGGGATGGTCAAATTTCATGACGTTGTTCTTGGGCTTACCATGGAAGAAATTCAAGACGAGTTTACGGGATTGATCACTCAAGTAGTCACCGATCCTAAGGATGAAAAGCTGCAGCCTCAGATAATCATCCTCCATCCAAAGAAGAAAAACGACCAGGGAAAGCCGGTGATCCTTCGAAAATACTTCCTTCCTGCAGGCGCAAATCTTGAAGTTAAGGATGGAGATAAAGTTTTTGCTGGAGACATTTTAGCCAAGATCCCGAGAGAAGCTGCGCGAACAAAGGACATCACAGGGGGTTTGCCAAGGGCAGAAGAACTTTTCGAAGCACGAAGGCCAAAATTCCCTGCTGTTGTTTCCGAGATTGATGGGGTCGTAAAATTTGGAGGGCTTGTTCGTGGTCATCGAAAGCTGACAGTTCACAATGAGAAAGGTGGAGAGAAGGAATACTTTATTCCCAAGGGCGCACATCTGAGCGTCGGCGAGGGCGAGAGAGTCAAGGCAGGTTTCCCCCTTATGGATGGACCCGTTAATCCTCATGATATCCTCAAAGTTCTGGGCGAAAAGGAATTAGCCGAGTATCTGCTGAGAGAGATTCAGGAAGTTTATAGGTTGCAGGGAGTTGTCATTAATGATAAACACATCGAGATCATCATTCGTCAGATGCTTCGCTGGGTGAAAGTAGAGGAAGTCGGAGATACAGAGTTCTTAGTCGACGAGCAAATCGACAAATTTGTTTTTCAGGAAGAAAACGAAAGAGTCGTGAGAAACGGAGGTAAACCCGCAAAAGCCAGGCCTTTGCTTTTGGGTATCACCAAGAGCGCTTTAAGCACGGATAGCTTTATCGCCGCAGCCTCATTTCAAGAAACGACCCGAGTTTTAACAGAAGCCAGCCTTTATGGCAAAGTGGATTATCTGCGTCGACTGAAAGAAAACATTATTATGGGGAGACTTATTCCCGCAGGTACTGGCTACAGGTTTTACCGCGATGTGGAGTTAGTGGAGGAAGGAGAGGTAGAAAGAGAAGAGGAAGTAGACTTTACTCTTCCCAGTTAAATAAGGCTCTAAATATCTCAAAATCCTTGACATAGCAAACCGATTTTGCTATTATCCACACATTCGTCTTCAGGGAGTCTATTCCTCGAGGATGGATTCTAAATTATTTATATATATAGGAGCAGATGGAGTGCCGACTGTTAACCAACTGATAAGAAAAGGGAGAGAAGCGAAAAAATACAAAAGCAAATCTCCCGCGCTCGAAAGATGTCCTCAAAAAAGGGGAGTCTGCACACGCGTATTTACAACAACGCCAAAAAAGCCTAATTCGGCTATGAGAAAGGTGGCTCGAATCAGGCTTACGAATAATATCGAAGTCACTGGTTATATTCCCGGTGTCGGCCATAACCTTCAAGAACATTCGATTGTTCTTATCAGGGGAGGACGGGTCAAAGATCTACCGGGAGTAAGGTATCACGTCATTCGAGGTTCTTTGGACTGCGAAGGTGTCCAAGATCGGCTCCAAGGAAGGTCAAAATACGGAAGTAGAAAGCCTAAACAAAAGAAGGGTGGAGGATAAAGGAGATACTGATGCCCAGACGCGGAACGATCAAGAGGAGAAAGGCAAAACCCGATCATTTCTACAACAGTACCCTCATCTTTAAATTCATCAATGCAATCATGAAGAAGGGAAAAAGGAGCCTTGCTGAAACGATTGTCTATGGAGCCATGGAGCAGGTCAAGCAGAAAGCAAAAGAGGATCCATTGAAGATGTTCGAGAAAGCGGTAGAGAACGTAAGGCCTTTACTCGAAACGAAATCTAGAAGAGTAGGAGGAGCGACATATCAGGTTCCAGTGGAGGTTCCCTTGAACCGATCTACATCGCTGGCTGTCAGGTGGATCCTTCGATACTCGAGAGAAAGAGCTGGAAAAAGCATGATGGATAGACTGGCAGCTGAGATCATGGATGCCGTCAATAACCGAGGCGGAGCGATTAAAAAAAGAGAAGATACGCATAAGATGGCAGAAGCCAACAGAGCTTTTGCTCACTATAGATGGTAGTCTTTTTATATTGGCGATATTTCAACTTAACAATGGAGCGAAAAGTTGGCCCGAAGATACCCTATCGAACGAGTCAGAAACATCGGAATCATGGCGCATATCGATGCGGGGAAGACTACCACTACAGAGCGCATCCTCTTTTATACAGGTATTACCTATAAGATTGGAGAAGTTGATGAGGGAACGGCTGTTATGGACTGGATGGCTCAGGAGCAAGAGCGGGGAATCACCATAACCTCGGCGGCCACAACCTGTTACTGGAAAAATCACCAAATCAACATCATTGATACCCCTGGACATGTCGACTTTACAGTTGAAGTTGAACGCTCGCTACGGGTCCTCGATGGTGCGATAATCATTCTCTGTGGGGTAGGAGGTGTTGAGGCCCAATCGGAGACAGTGTGGCGGCAAGCTGATAGGTATCGGGTTCCGCGAATTGTTTACATCAACAAGATGGACAGGGTCGGGGTCGATCCTGAGAATGCCGTTGAAGAGATGAAAAAAAGGCTTGGAACCAGGCCGTTGATCACCCAGATTCCGCTCGGGAGAGAGGAGAATTTTAGAGGAGTCATTGATTTAGTTGAAATGAAAGAAATCGATTGGGGAGAGGACTTGTTGGGAACGAAATTCGAAGTGCGCGAAATTTCTGGTGAATTTAGAGAAGCGGCCGAGACAAAAAGAGGCGAGATGTTGGAAATCCTCAGCGATGTGGATGATGAACTCATGGAGAGATACTTGAATGAGGCGGAGATTTCCTCAGAAAATGTCAAAAAAGTGATCAGAAAAGGGACCCTGTCTCTTCAGTTTTTCCCGGTCTTCTATGGAGCCTCCTTCAGGAACAAAGGTGTTCACCCTTTGCTGGATGCGGTGGTGGACTATCTGCCGGCACCAGTTGATGTCCCCTCGGTGAAAGGACGTCATCCTCGCACATTTGATATCGAAGAGCGTAAAGCTTCGGATGATGAGCCTTTTTCTGCCCTAGTGTTCAAGATAATGAATGATCCCTATGCGGGAACTCTCTCGTTTTTCCGGGTTTATTCAGGGAAAACAAAAGTGGGAGCTTCGGTTTACAATGCGACAAAGGAGGAAGAAGAACGGGTCACTCGATTGCTGGAAATGCATTCGAATAAAAGAAAGGAAATCAAAGAAGTCTATTCGGGCGACATTGTTGCCTTAGCCGCTATGAAGAATCTTTCTACTGGAGATACTCTTTGCACAAGAAATCATCCCGTTGTTTTCGAGCCGCCTACCTTTCCCGAGCCTGTAGTCTCTGCTTATATAGAGCCTCGATCGCGCACAGAACATACAAAATTGAGTGAAGTGTTAAAAAAGCTCACGAGAGAAGATCCAACATTCCAGGTGAAACAGGATCCCCTGACCGGCCAAACTCTTGTGTATGGAATGGGCGAACTTCATTTAGATATTTTAATGGATCGAATGGCCAGAGAATTCGGAGTGAAAGCAAAGCTCGGTAAACCCCAGGTTGCCTACAGAGAAACGATAACGGAACCAGCCGAAGGAGAGGGGAAATACGTCCGGCAGGCAGGCGGAAGAGGGCAGTACGGACACTGCAAGATAACCATCGAGCCCCTTGAAAGAAATGAAGACTTTGAATTCGTGGACAAGACAAAAGGAGAAGCCGTTCCAAAGGAGTTTGTTTCTTCAGTCGAAAACGGAATCCGAGAAGCCATGGAAGTCGGAATTCTAGCAGGTTTTCCTATGTCAGGAATTCGGGCCACGCTCATAGATGGATCGTCCCATGATGTGGACTCCTCCTCTATTGCCTTTAAAATAGCCGGCTCTCTGGCGTTTAAAGATGCTGCGTCCAAAGCCAGCCCTGTTCTTCTGGAGCCAGTCATGAGCTTAGTGGTAATTTCTCCTGATGAATACCTGGGAGATATTGTGAGCGATATCAGGGCCAGAAGAGGCAAGATCGAAGAGATGGACATGAGAGGAGGCTCCCGGGTTATAAAGGGATACGTCCCCTTGGCTGAAATGTTCGGTTACGCTACGACTCTTCGGACCCTGACTCAAGGAAGAGGTGTTTTCAGCATGGAATTTTTTCAGTTCGAACCTGCCCCTTCTGGGATTGCTGAAGAAATCATTGCACGGATTGAAGGAAGAATTCCTGCTGCTGGATAGATTTGCCGAAAAATGAAGCATAATAAGGAGTTTAAAAACATAACTTAACAAGAATGCAATAGGAGGTAAGGAAAATGGCGAAGGCAAAATTTGAGAGGACGAAGCCGCATTTAAACATAGGGACGATAGGGCACGTGGATCATGGGAAGACGACGTTGACGTCGGCGGTGACGAAGGTATTGAACAAGAAGTTAGGGACGGTGGAGTACATTGAGTTTGAAAAGATAGACAATGCGCCTGAGGAGAAGGAGAGGGGGTTGACGATTCAGATAGCGCACATAGAGTATGTGACGGAGAATCGTCATTATGCGCACATAGATTGTCCTGGTCATGCGGATTACATAAAGAACATGATAACAGGGGCGGCGCAGATGGATGGATCGATATTGGTGGTGGCGGCTGATGATGGTCCGATGCCGCAGACGCGGGAGCACATTTTGTTAGCGCGTCAGGTGAATGTGCCTGCGATAGTGGTGTTTATGAACAAGGTGGATTTGGTGGATGATCCTGAGATATTGGATTTGGTTGAGTTAGAGGTGAGGGAGTTATTGACGAAGTACGAGTTTCCTGGGGACAAGATACCGGTGGTACGGGGGAGTGCGTTGAAGTCGTTGGAGTCGGATGGTGATCCTGGGGCAGAGGTGAACAAGCCGATACTGGAGTTGATGGAAGCAGTGGACAGTTACATTCCGGAGCCTGTGAGGTTGGTGGATCAGCCGTTTTTGATGCCGATAGAGGACATTTTTTCGATAAGCGGGCGAGGGACGGTAGTGACTGGAAGAGTGGAGCGTGGGAAGGTGAAGGTAGGAGAGGAGATAGAGATAGTTGGATTTGGAGATACGCGTAAGCGGGTGGTGACTGGGGTAGAGATGTTTCGCAAGATATTGGATGAAGGGATAGCTGGGGACAATGTAGGTGTGTTGTTGAGGGGGACGGACAAGGATGAGGTAGAGAGAGGGATGGTATTGGCCAAGCCGGGGTCGATTACGCCGCACACGAAGTGTAAGGCATCGATATATGCGTTGAAGAAGGAGGAAGGAGGGAGGCACACGCCGTTTTTTACTGGGTACCGGCCGCAGTTTTATTTTAGCACGACAGATGTGACGGGGTCGGTGAAGCTGCCGCAGGGAGTGGAGATGGTGATGCCGGGAGACAATGTGAATTTGGAGATAGAGTTGATAACGAACGTGGCGATGGAGAAAGGGATGAGGTTTGCAATTCGAGAGGGAGGCCGTACAGTCGGAGCCGGAACCGTCACCGAAATCATCGA